>Ga0070741_10000221_pt1 | contig 216785 bp, 237 predicted proteins | sample Coa_R1_4_FD_66440 | JGI IMG/M metagenome (GOLD analysis project Ga0070741, IMG submission 66440) | Surface soil microbial communities from Centralia Pennsylvania, which are recovering from an underground coalmine fire - Coalmine... | ecosystem: Environmental > Terrestrial > Soil >...
CCGCGGTTCCGCTTCATCGGGTTGAAGCGAAGCTCGAGCGTCGTGATCCGCTGCGAGCGGTAGGCGCCGCCGATCGCCGAGTGCACCGAGCGCTCGACCGCGAGCGGCGAGGACTGGATCAGCTCGGTCAGGTGGTAGATCCGGTCGAGCGAGTCGAGGTCCGGGACGCCGCGCGGATCCGACACCGTCACCATCCGGTCGAACTCCCAGTAGTCGCGCGTCGGCAGCGCGATTCCCTGCTCGTGCGCGAGGCTCCACATGATGTCGGAGGCGACCGAGCCGCCGAGGTGCGTGTGGAGCTCGGCGAGTCCCTCCTCGAGCAACATCGCGACCGACTCTACCGCGGCAGCGGGTGCGCGAGCTGCGACTCGACGAGCCGGACGGCGAGCTGCACGGTGTCGTCGAGCACCCGCGCGTCGAGCAGGTCGAGCGTGTCGCTCGGCAGGTGGTACTCGTCGTACGGGAAGTGCAAGAGCGTGACGGCCGGCACCCCGTTGTCGGCGAACCAGTGCGAATCGATGCCGCCGGTCGCCGGCCCCGTCTCGAGCTCGTACCGCTCGAGGAGCCCGAGCTCCCGCGCCGCCTCGACGGCGCGACCGAGCAGCGTGTCGGGCGAGGCGAGCACGTTCAGCTTCGAGCCGTGCCCGATGCAGTCGAGGTTCACGACGCCCACCACCCGGCGAAGCTCGCCGCGCAGCTTCGCCTCGTCGACGTAGAACCGCGACCCCGTCAGCTTGATCTCCTCGGCGGCGAAGCCGACCAGCCGGACGCCGCGGGCGAGCTCGTTGCCGGCGAGCTGCTCCCCGACCCGGCGCACGCCCTCGATGCCGCTCGCGTTGTCGATCGCACCCGGCCCGCGCCACACCGAGTCGTAGTGGGCGCACACGAGCACGTGCCCCTCCTCGCGTCCGGGGATGTCTGCGTAGACGTTCCGCTCCCGACGCCCCGGCACGAACCGGCCGCCGACGCGCAACCGCACGCGCATGCCGTCCTCCAGCCGCGGCGCGTCGTCCGCGCGGATGAAGGCGGTCGGCGGGGTGGAGACGTGGACGTGCGTCGAGAGGAACGGGATCGCGCCGGTGCTGAACGGGCTCGTCAAGAGCCGCGCCGCCTCCCGCCCGTCCGGCGTCACGACGGCGAAGTACGGGTGCGTCGCGTCGCCGACCGGCGCCGGCACCTCGCCGATCCGACGCACGGTTCCGGCGCCGTCGAAGGGATGGCCGTACAAGCACGGGCCGGCCTCCCACCGCTCGCCCTCGACCTCGAGCAGCGGCTCGTCGGCCTCGTAGCCGACCAGCTCGAACTCCTGGAACCGCGGCTCGAGCCCGAGCTCCCGGAACGCGTCCGCGACGAGGGCCGCGGCCTGCGCCGCCTCGGGGCTCCCTGCGACGCGCGGGCCGATCCCGGTCGAGAGCGCGGCCACGAGATCCACCCGCCACACCCTAGTTAGAGTCAGCTGCGGTGGGCACCAGACCGAACCGCCTGGACCGGCTGCCGCAGCAGTACTTCGTCGCACTTCTCAGGAAGGTCGCCGACGCCGCAGCGACCGGCGGACCGCCCCTCGTCGACCTCGGCCGGGGCAACCCCGACGTCGGGCCGCCCCCGCACGTCATCGCGGCGCTGGCGGAGTCCGCCGCCCGCGGGGACGTGCACGGATACTCGCCGATCCGTGGCCTCGCGCGGACGAAGGAGGCGCTCGCCGCCCGCTACCGCGACGTCTACGGCGTCGAACTCGACCCCGAGCGCGAGGTCGCGCTCGTTCCCGGGACGAAGACGGCGATCGTCGAGCTCGCGCTCGCGCTCGCGGACGAGGGCGAGACGATCCTGCTGCCCGATCCGTACTACCCGGACTACCCTTCGGGGCCGGCGCTCGCGGGCGCGCGCATCGTGACGGTGCCGCTGCGGCCGGAACAGGGCTGGGCGCCCGATCTCGCCGCGGCACCCCGCGCCGCCGCGCTCTACCTCAACTACCCGTCGAACCCGTGCGCCGTCTGCGCTCCCCGCGGCACGTTCGACGACGCGGTCGCGTGGGCGCGGCGGACGGGCGGCGCCGTCGTCCACGACGCCGCATACGTCGACATCGTCTTCGACGGGCGCGAGCCGGAGAGCTTCCTCGCCGTTCCCGGCGCGAAGGAGGTCGGCGTCGAGATGTGGTCGATGTCGAAGACGTACGGCATGGCGGGCTGGCGGATCGGGTTCGTCGTCGGCAACGCGGAGATCGTCGAGCGCATCAACCTCCTGAACGACCACAACCGCGTCGGGATCTTCGAGCCGCTCCAGCGCGCCGCGATCGCGGCGCTCGAGGGACCGCAGGACTCGGTCCGCGAGCGCGTCGACGCGTACGAGCGGCGGCGCGACCTCCTCGCCGCCGCCCTGCCCGATCAACCGGTCTGCGAAGGCACCTTCTACGTGTGGGTGAGGCTGCCGGACGGCCTCACCCCGGAGGCGCTGCTCGAGGAGCACCGCGTCGCGGTCGCGCCCGGCGAGGGATTCGGCCCGAGCGGCGCCGGCTGGGCGCGCCTCTCGCTCGCCGTGCCCGACGAGGCGATCGAGCTCGGCGCCGAGCGGCTGCAGCGGGCGTTCGCGGGCGCGGTCGCATGAAGATCGGCATCGTCGTCCCGTTCTCGTGGTCGTACTGGGGCGGCGTCGTCGAGCATGCCGAGCACCAGGCTGCCGCGTTGCGCCGCCGCGGCCACGACGTCGTCGTGCTGATGGGGAACGACCCGCCGGGCAAGTTCACGCGCTTCCTCCACCCGAGGAGCGGCAGGCACGGCCGGCTGCCCGACGGGATCGTCCCCGTCGGCCGATCCGTCGTCGTGCCCGCGAACGGGTCGCTGCCGAACATCATCCTCTCGCCGAGCTGCGTCGGGCGGATCCGGCGGATCCTGCGCGACGAGCGGTTCGACGTCGTGCATCTGCACGAGCCGATGACGCCCGCCGTCTGCGTCGCGACGCTGTCGCTGGCGCAGTGCCCGATCGTCGCCACGCACCACGCGCACGGCGAGCTCGGCTGGATGCGCTACGGCGTCCACTTCTGGGGCTTCCTCATGGACCGCGTCGACGCGCGGATCGCGGTGTCGCCGATGGCGGCCGAGTCGGCCGCACGCTGGCTGCCGGGCGAGTACCGCGTGATCCCGAACGGCGTCTACATCCCCGAGCGCGCAGACGCGACCGGCCGTGACCACGCCGTCACCTTCATGGGCCGCCACGACCCGAGGAAGGGCCTGCCGGTGCTCCTGCGTGCCTGGCCGAAGATCCACGCGGCGACCGGCGCCCGGCTTCGTCTCATGGGAACCGACCCGCTGCAGTACCGGCTGCTGCACGCGCGTCTCGGCTTCGACGAGTCCGGCATCGACGTCCTCGGCATCGTCACGAACGAGCAGCGGACGCACGAGCTCTCGCGCGCGAAGGTGTCCGTCACGTCCGCGCTCGGCGGCGAGAGCTTCGGCCTCGTACTCGCCGAGGCCTTCGCGTGCGCCACGCCTGCGGTCGCCTCGGACATCCCGGGCTATGCCGCGGTGGCGACCCCCGAGGCGGCGTCGCTCGTGCCTCCCGGCGACGTGGACGCGCTCGCAGAAGCGGTCGTCGACCTGCTCTCGAACGAGGAGCGCCGCGTCGAGATGGGTGTCGCGGCACGGGAGCATGCGCTCGCCAACTTCGCGTGGGACGACGTGGCCCGACGGCTCGAGGAGACGTACCTCGAGGTGACGGCCTGATGTTCCGCGACCGCCGCTGGCGCGCGCTCATCGTGCTCCCGATCCTCGCTGCGGGCGTCGGGCTCTTCGTCTGGCGAGGGCCCGACTGGCAGCTCGTCCACGACGCCTTCACCGTCGTCCGGTGGCGCTGGGTGTTCGCCGCGATCGGGCTCAACCTCCTCTCGGTCGTGTCGCGCTCGGTGGCCTGGGACACCGCGATCAAGCAGTCGATCGACCCGCCGCACCCGCGGTTCCCGATCGTCTTCTCGGCATTCTCGGTCGGGCTGTTCGCGAACGCGGTGCTGCCCGGTCGCGTCGGCGAGCTGGCGCGCGTCGCCGTCCTGCGGCGTCGGATCGCGCGCAAGAACACGACGCCGACGCTGATCGGGTCGGTCTTCGCACACCGCATGTTCGACCTCTTCCCCGCGGCGACGCTCGTCGTCTGGGTCGTCCTCACGGCGAAGATCCCGCGCTGGGCGCTCACGTCGATCGCGCTCGTGCTGCTGATCGGCGCCGGGCTGTTCATGGTCGCCGTCGTCCTTGCGCGGCGACATCACCGCGACGCGCTCGACGGGCTCGGCAGGGTGAGGAGCCTGCTCGTCCGCGGCCGGCAGGGGCTCGCGGTCATGCGCTCGCCCGTCGCGGCCGCGACCGCCGGCGCCTTCCAGTTCGGCGGCTGGATCTGCCAGCTCTTCGCGGTGTGGGCGGCAATGTTCGCCTTCGACATCCACGAGCACCTCGCCGCCGCCGGGCTCGTGCTCGTCCTGATCAACGTCGCCACGATCTTCCCGCTCTGGCCGGGGAACTTCGGGCTCGTCCAGATCGCCGTCGCGTTCCCGCTCGTGAACTACGGCGTCGACTACGCGCGCGGCTTCGCGTTCGGCATCGGACTGCAGGCGATCGAGGCGTCGGTCGGCGTCGGCGTCGGGCTCATCTTCCTGGCACGCGAAGGGCTGTCGTACGCGATGCTCAAGGAGATGGACGACGGGTCGCCCGACGACTCGCCCGCGGTGCCCGTGCAGGAGCCCGAGCGTGCCCGCGCTCGCAGCGCCGGCTAGCCTCAAGGGCGTCCTCACGCCGCACGACGCCGCGGCGCAGCTCGCCGGCGGCTTCCGTGCCGCGGGCGTCGACGCGGCCGAGCTCCCCGTCGCGGACGGAGGCGAGGGAACCGCGGCCGTCGTGCACGCGGCGCTCGGCGGCGCCTGGCGTGCGGCGGACGTCCACGACGCGCTCGGTCGGCCGGTGACCGCGCGGTGGCTCGTGCTCGACGACGGCACGGCGGTCGTCGACTCGGCCGAGGCGATCGGCCTGCCGCAGGTCGGCGAGGAGCGCGACCCGCTCCGCGCCACGAGCCGCGGCCTCGGCGAGCTCCTCGGGACGGTGCTGGGCGGCCGGCCGGCAGCCGTCCTCGTCTGCGTCGGCGGCACGGCGACGGTCGACGGCGGCGCCGGCATGATCGCCGCGCTCGACGCCGCCGCGTTCGCGGTTCCGGTGCGGGTCGCCTGCGACGTCCGCAACCCGCTCCTCGGCGAGCGCGGCGCTGCGCGCGTCTTCGCGCCGCAGAAGGGCGCCGATGCGCGCGCGGTCGAGGAGCTCGAGGCCCGCCTCGCCGCGCGGGCGGATCTCGCGCCGTACCGCCACCTTCGCGGCGCCGGGGCGGGCGGCGGGCTCGGCGCGGCATTCGCGTCGCTCGGCGCCGAGCTCCTCGACGGTGCGGAGCTCGTGCTCGAGCTCGTCGGGTTCGACGCCGCCGCGCGCGACGCGGACCTCGTCGTCACGGGCGAGGGCACGGTGGACGCGACGACATTCGAGGGAAAGGCGCCGGGCGCCGTCGCGCGGCACTGCGCGCGGCTCGGCGTCCCCTGCGCCCTCTTCGGCGGCGTCGTGCGCGACGGCATCGACGCGCACGTGCTCTCCGGTGATCCCGACCGAGCCGCCGCCGACCTGTTCGAGCTCGGCGAGCGGCTAGGCCGCGGGCTCGTCGCTCCGCGCTAGCTCCTCGATCCGCCCGCGCACCGTCTCGAGCTTCGCCGCGCAGAGCTTGTAGAGCTCCTCGCCGCGCTCCCAGAGCTTCGTCAGCTCGTCGACGTCGGCCTCGCCGCGCTCGAGCCGTTGCACGATCGCCTCGAGCTCCCGCTGCGCCTCCTCGAACGTCGGCTGCTCAGTCAACGGACGCTCCGAACGTCCCCGCGGCGACGCGGACGTCGATCGCGTCGCCGCGCGCCACCTGCGCGGGCGACCGCACCACGTCGTCGCCGCGATGCACGATCGCGTAGCCGCGCTCCAGCGTCGCGGCCGGGCTGAGCACGCCGAGGCGTGCGTGGAGCGTGTCGAGGGCGGCCAGGCGCCGCTCGAGTGCGAGCAGCGGTGCGCGGTGCAATTGGTCGTGCGCGGCCTCGAGCCGCTGGGCGTGCCGCTCCGCCGCGCGCCGGGCGCCGCGGTGGAGGCTTTCCCGGGCGCGCTCCAGACGCTCCCGCAGCTCCCGCGCGTCGGGCACGACGAGACGCGCCGCCGCCGTCGGCGTCGACGCGCGCGCGTCGGCGGCGAGATCGCAGAGCGGCGTGTCCTGCTCGTGTCCCACGGCGGTGACGATCGGGACCGCGCACGTCGCAACGGCCCGCACGACGCGTTCGTCGGAGAACGGAAGGAGGTCTTCGAAGCTGCCGCCGCCGCGCGCGAGCACGATCACGTCCGCGCCGCGCCGGCAGAGGTCGCCGATCGCCGTCGCGATCGAGGCCGGCGCGCGCGGACCCTGGACGTACGTCTCCGCGACGAGCACGTTCGCGGGCGGGAACCGCTCGGCGATGTGCGTGAGCACGTCGCGCTTCGCGGCCGCGTCGTTGCCCGTCACGAGGCCCACGAGCCGCGGGAAGCGGGGGAGCGGCCGCTTGCGTGCCTCGTCGAACAGCCCCTCGGCCGCGAGCCTGCGCTTCAGGCGTTCGAGCGCCGCGAGGTGCGCGCCGAGGCCGAACCGCTCGACCGTGAGCGCCTTCAGCCGCAGCTCGCCACGCTGCTCGTACAGCTCCGCGCGGCCGAAGACGTGCACGCGTTCGCCCTCGGCGAGGTTGAGCTCGAGGGCGTCGAACTGCCCGCGCGGCATCTGCACCGGGAGGCACGAACCGTCCTCGGGGTCCTTGAGCGTGAAGAACACCGACGCCCAGCGCTGCTGACGGCGGAGCTCCGTCACCTCACCCTCGATCCAGACCGTCGGCAGCCTGGAGACGTAGGACGCGAGCCCGCGGTTGAAGGCAGAGACCGAATAGACCTTCCGCCCGTCGACCTCCGTCGCCTCGACCTTCACGAGGCCGATGCTAGCGACGTCCCTAGAGCAGGATCTCGGCGGCCGTCTCGAACGTGCAGCCGTTGCGCGTGAGCTCGACCGCGCGGTGCAGGTCGGCCTCCGAGTGCGCGAGCTTCTCGGCGAGAGGCAGGGGGTAGCCCGCTTCGATCAGCACGTGGAGCCGCCAGGATTCGACCTTCTCGCGCTCCGTCTGTGGTTGTTCGACCGTCTGGGGCATAGTGGACGCCTTTTCGCCTTGAGGTAGACGAACCCTGCCTCCGAAAGTTGGAGTTGAAACCCCCTTTTCGGGCTATGTCCGGGTGGTCAACTCGTCCACTCGGCGGCCGAGTTCGTGCAGTCTCGCGTCGAGGACCGCCCGCTCGGACTCGGCGTCCGCAGCGAGCTCGTGCAGCCGCTCCCGCAGGTTCGATTCCACCTGATGTGCGCGGTCCTCGAGCGCCGCGAGCGCCTCGTCGCGCTGCCGGTCGAGCGCCGCGCGAAGCCGCGAGAGCCGCTCCTCGACTCGCTGCACGGCGCCGTCGCTGACGGAGGTGAGGCGCTCCGTCAGCACACCTTCCGCCTCGCGTGCGAATCGCTCGACCGCGAGGTCGAGCTCGCGGGAGAGCCGCCGCGCCGCCTCCTCGCGCGCGTTGCGGATCGTGGTGTCGAACTGCTGCGACGCTGCCTCGGTGTGGCGCGCCGACTCGCGCATGACGATGCGCTGCAGCTGCTCGACCTGCCGGCGCTCGATGTCGCCGAGCGCGATCTGGATGCGCTGCGCCGCGTCGTTGCCCTCGCGCTCGACGATCTCCTGCAGTTCCTGCTCGCGCTTGCGCAGCCGGTCGGCCACCTCGTGCAGCGCACGCCGCCGCTCGGCAGCGTGCTGCTCGAGCTCGGCGGTCGCCTGCTGCCCGACCTCCTGCGCCGCCTGCGCGAGGTCGGCCCGGAGGCGCGCGATCAGCTGCCGCTGCTCGTCGATCGACGACTGCAGACGCTCGTCGTCCTGGCCGATTCGCGACTCCATCTCTGCCGTCGCCTGCCTCTGTCGCGCCTCGATCCGCTTCAGCTCGTCCGCGAGCCCCTCCTGGAGCTTCTCCACGTCGCTCGTCCAGTCCGCGAGCCGCTGCTCGACCGCGGCCTGCGCCGCGAGAAGCTGCCGCCCGAGCGCGGCAGTCGCATCGCGCTCGCGCTCGGCGACGTCGCGCCGGCGCTCCTCGGCGATCCGGCGCTCCTCCTCGGCGAGCTGCGAGATCGCGTCGGCGCGCGACCGCGCAAGCGCCCGCTCGAGCTCCTCGGCCCGCGCGGCCGCCTCGCGTGCGACCACCTCGTCGAACTCGGCCTTCCCGCGCTCGATCTCGCGCTCGAGCACGCGTTCCGTCCGCCGCACCTTCCGCAGCAGGACGATGCACGCGGCGACGCAGGCGACGGCGACGACGGCTGCGGCGACGGCGGCGATCGTGGCGGCGGTCATGCGATCATCGTAGGCGCGCCGCGACGAGCGCGGCGGCGACCGCGACGGACGCCCACGTGAGCAGGCGGAGCGTCCGCTCGAGCGGCTCCGTCCCGGCCGTCGTGCCGGCGCGCCGCCGGGCCTCCCGCACGGGGGTCGAGAGCGTCCGCTGCGCGAGGCTGAGCGCGAACGCGTACCCGGCCGCGAGCACGGCCTCGACGCGAAGCGTCTGCGCCTCGACGAAGTATCCCGTCAGCGCCGGGAACGCCCCCCAGGCAAGCGCGAACCCGAGGTCGGTGTGGAGGGCGAGCTCCAGGTTGTACGCGGGGACGAGCACGGCGCCGGCGGCGACGAAGGCGAGGAGCCACCAGCCCCACGCGCGCGCCGCACCGACCCCGATCGCGACCGCCCCGGCCAGTGAGACCACGGCGACGAGCACCAGCACAGGGGAGGGGATCCGCGTCGCGAGCGGCCGTCCCTTCAGCTCGTCGAGCGCGTGCGCGGCGACGCCGAGGGCGAGGAAGAACGCCGCGAGACCCCACAGCAGCCGCTCGAGGTGGAAGGCGGGCGCGAGCGCGGCCCCGACGGCAACGTAGGAGAGGTGCCAGAGCGTGTACGGCGGGTGGAGGAGCGTCACGTAGTCCCGCCAGCCGCCACGCTCGAGCGCGTAGAAGGCAGGCCTTACCTCGTCCGGCGTCCCCATGTCACCACGCCTCCGCCGAGCGACAGTCGCCGCGCCTGCACGTCCTCGATCCCCGCCTCGCGCCACGCCTGCAGGAGACGCGGCAGCGGCCAGCGCTCGTAGAAGCCCGTGATCGAGGGGCCGAGGAACGTTCCCACCTCGTGCCAGCCGTCCCCGATCAGCCGCCCCGCACCCGGCAGCCCGACGCGCGTCCACAGCTCCCACGGCGGGCGCCACACCCCGCGGGGTACGCCGAACTCGAGCGCGGCGATCGTGCCGCCGGGCCGCACGACCCGTGCGAGCTCGCGCAGCGTCGCCGCCGGGTCCTCCACGTACCGCAGCAGGTAGGTGAACGTCAGCGCGTCGAAGCCCCCGTCGTCGAACGGGAGCGAGCGAGCGTCGGCCTCCTGCAGGCGCACCTTGCGTGTGGCGGCGGCGAGCGCAACGCGGCGGCGGCCCTCCTCGAGCATCTCGGCGCTCTGGTCGACGCCGACGACGAAGCAGTCCTTCTGCCGCACGAGCTCGAGCGCGACGGCGGCGGTCCCCGTCGCGACGTCGAGCACCGTGTCCGTCGGCCCCGCCTCGATCCGCGAGACGAGGAACCGCCGCCAGCGGGGATCCTGGCCGAACGAGAGGATCGAGGCCCAGCGGTCGTAGCTCGGCCCGAGCGGCGCGAAGAGCGCTCTTGCGTCCATACGCTGTGACTCTATGGCGCTCGCCGACGACCTGGAGCGGATCGCCGCCGCCGCGACGGCGCACGGCGAGGTGACCGGCGTGCTCGCCGCGGAGCCCGCCGCCGGCCGACGCCTCTACCTCGTCGCCCTCGGCGCCGACGCCGAGCGGCGCTGGCTCGTCCTCGACGGCGCCGGCGGACCGGTCGATCGGCGGACGGACGTGCGCGACGCAGCGTCGATCGTCGCGATGTGCGAGCTCGCCGGCGACCTCGCCGGCGGGGGCGACCTCGAGGCGTTGCGCGGCCGACTCGCGCAGCTCGCGCTGGTGGAGCAGCCGTCCGGGATCGAGGAGGCGGCGGCGGCCGCGCTCGCGCTGGAGCGGGCGATCGGCGCGCCGCCACGCGTCGCGAGTCCGCGCTACCTGGACGAGGTGGGCGCCGCGACGCTCGCGCTCGAGCGTGCGCTGGGGGAGCTCCAGTCGCCCTTCTCGGAGGCGATCCGCGCGGCAACCGGAACCGTGGAGGAGTTCGTCCGCGACGTCGAGCGCGGGTACGCGATCGCCCTGCGCTAACGTGGCCGCATGGAAGGTGGATTCGGTTTCCCGTTCGGCGGCGATCCGGAGGATCTGCTGCGCGGGCTGCGCGAGTTCGCGGAGCAGCAGGCGGAGTCGGTGCAGGAGGCCCAGCGTGAGCAGTTCGCGACGCTGACGCTGAACACCGCCGTCGAGCTGACCGCGGCCGCGCTCTCGCAGGTGCAGATCCAGGGTCCGGCCGACGAGCAGGCGATCGCGATGCGCGACGCGATGCGCGTGCTCTTCCCCGAGGCGGTGGCGCTCGTCAGCGCCGCGCGCCAGGGGTTCATGCGCGAAGGCTAGGTCGCGACCGGTTCGACGACTGCGCGGTAGAGGCCCCAGGCCATCAACGCGCACGCGCCGGCCGCGAGCGCGACGTCGAGCGGCGACAGCCTGCCGCGCCGCGCGCGGAACGCCGGGAAGACGGCGAACACGACGAGCTGCGACAGGAAGAGCGCGACGAGCGACGGGCGGAGCACGTCCCGGTCGAAGCGCTCGGGATCGAGAATGCTGAGCGCGTCGATCGCGACGAACGGGACGGCGATCCACGCGATCAGCCGCCGCACGGGCACACCGGTGTACGCCCAGAGGAGGCGCGAGAGCGCCAGGTACTCGGCGAGGATCAGGCCCGCGACGCTCGCCGCCGCGCCGACGCCGACGGCGACCGCGAGCGGACGCCCTGTGTACGCGGCTGCGATCGCGTAGCCGGGCAGGTTCGCGTGCACGAGCATCGGGTCGACGTCGGCGAGGGGCCAGGCGACGAAGACGAGGTAGCCGGCGACGACGCCGCCGGCGACGGTGAGGCTGCGGCGCACGGTGCGGCCGCCGCCCGCGACCTCCGCGCCGAGGAAGAGCGGCAGGCTGCCGCAGAGGAAGAGCAGCGCGACGTTCGGGCCGCCGCGCACGAGACCGTGGCCCGAGAAGGACGACGCGGGGCCGCCCGTGTGCGCGAGCATCACCGCTCCGAGCGCGAGCAGCAGGGCGAGCTGGGCGACGGCCGAGACGAGCAGGAGGCGGAGCACGGGCAGCGTCCCGGCGAGCGCGAGCGCCACGATCCCGACCGGCAGCGCGAGCTCGACGGCCCACCGCCACGGGTCGAGGCCGGGAAAGACGTCGCCGAGCATCTCGTAGACGATGTCGGTGACCGTGTACGGCAGGTAGAGGAAGTAGCTGAACGACCACACTGCCGCCTGCGCGAGCGCCGCCGGGCGGCCGACGGCGGCCTCGACGAACGCCGCCAGGCCGCCGGCCGAGACGATGTCGGCGCTGTAGCGGAGCCAGACGGAGAGCGGCAGCGCGTACAGCGCCGCGCCGACGAGCGCCAGCAGCCCTGCGGAGCGGTGGTCGCCCGCGCCCGGCAGGTAGATCGCCCCGAGCGCCAGCGGCCCGCCGATCGAGGCGACGGCGAAGCCGAGGAAGAGCGACGGCGGGATCGTGGATCCCGCCGTCGCCTCACGCGCGAGCTCCGACCCGTCTAGCCCCAGGGAGCGCCCGAGGTCGTCGTCGAGTCGGTGGTCGTCGAGCCGCCGTAGCCGCCGCCACCGCTCCCACCGGCGGTGGTGGCCGAGCCGGGAACGGTCAGCGACGCCTTCATCCCCTGCGCCGCGTGGCCGGGGACCGGACACCAGAGGGTGTAGGTGCCGGAGTGGAGCGTCACGACGAGCTTCGCGCGTTTCCCGGGCCGGATCGACGCCGTCTTCTTCGTCTTCATCCCGGGCCCTGAGATCGCGAGTGCGTGCGTGTACTTGCCCTTGTTCCGGATGACGAACGTGACGCGGCCGACCTGGGCCTTGTGCGTCGAGAGGGTGATCCGGAACTCCTGCTCCGTCACGGCGATCGTCTTCGCGTTCGCTCCGGTGCGCGCGACGACCCCGGCGGACGCTGCGCCCGCGAGGGCGAGCGCGGCGATGGCGATGATCTTCATACGGGCCTCTACGGAGGTGCGCAAAGGACGGATTGGTCTACCATCCGGCCGCCCGTGGCCATCATCGACCGCGCGATCGTCCGGCTCCTGCCGGCCGTCCCGAAGCCCGTCGTGCAGCGGCTCTCGTCGCGGTACATCGCGGGACCGTCGCTGGACGACGCGGTGCGCGTCGTGCGGAAGCTGAACGCGAAGGGGAAGCTCGCGACGATCGACGTCCTCGGCGAGGAGATCACGAACGCCGACGAGGCGCGCGCGATCGCCGGGCAGTACCACGACGTGCTCGCGCGGCTCGACGACGAGGGGCTCGATGCGAACGTCTCGGTGAAGCTGACCGGGCTCGGCCTCGAGCTCGACTACGAGCTCTGCCGTGCGAACCTCGAGGCCGTCGTCACCGACGCGGCCGCACGCGGGCGGTTCGTCCGGATCGACATGGAGGACTCGTCGACGACCGACCGGACGCTCGAGCTGTACCGGGAGCTGCGCTACGCCGGGCACGACAACGTCGGCGTGGTTCTGCAGGCGTACCTGCGCCGCACGAAGGACGACATCGAGGGGTTGCACAACGTCCGGCTCTGCAAGGGGATCTACATCGAGCCGCCGGAGATCGCGTTCCGCGAGTACGACGCGGTGCGGGCGAGCTTCGTGCAGTGCCTCGAGCTGCTGGTGGCGCACGGCACGTACGTCGCGATCGCGACGCACGACGAGTACCTGCTCGGCGAGTCGCTGCGCATCGTCCGCGAGGCCGGCCTCTCACACGACCGCTACGAGTTCCAGATGCTCCTCGGCGTGCGTCCCGACCGGGCCGACGACCTCGTGGCGGCGGGCCACAAGCTCCGCGTCTACGTCCCCTACGGGACGCACTGGTACGAGTACTCGGTCCGGCGTCTGCAGGAGAACCCTGCGATCGCGGGCTACGTCGCGTCCGACATCCTCGCGCGCGTCCTCCGCCGGTAGCTCAGTACGCGGGCGGCGGGCCCGGCGCAGTCTCCTCCTCCTCGACCACTGTGCGGCGCTGCGGGTACGCCCGCCGGCGGACCGGGTACGCGCGGTCGTCGACGTAGGTACGGCGCAGGTAGCCGGGGCCGACGGACGACCACAGGAGCAGGTCGACGAGCAGGCCCACGAGGCCGACGACGAAGAGGATCCAGCCGACCGTGTTCGGGTCGACCGAGCCCGGATGCATGGGGTGGACGGCCAGCGCGAGCACGAGGCCGACCGCGGCGATGATCAGGCTGACGGCGATTCCCATGCCGCCCTGATGCCCGCAGGGCGAAAAGCTAACCGGCCACGATCGACCAGCCGCCGTCGACGACGAGCACCTGGCCGCGCACCATCTCCGCGTCGGGCGAGCAGAGGTAGGCGACGGCGCCCGCGATGTCGTCCGGCTCGACGAGACGGCCGACGGGATTCGCGGCGCCCGAGGCGAGCATCCGCTCGCGGTTCGGGAAGTGCTCGAGCGCGCCCGTCTCGACGATCCCGCCCGAGACGGCGTTGACGCGGATCCCCTGCGGCGCGAGCTCGACCGCGAGGTAGCGCACGAGCGCCTCGAGGGCTGCCTTCGAGACGCCGACCAGCGTGTAGTTCTCGAGCACGCGGTGCGCGCCGAGCGACGAGATTGCGACGATGGACGAGCCGCGCGGCATCCGCGGGACGGCGGCGCGCGCGAGCTGCAGGAGCGCGCGCGCGTTCGCGTTCAGCGTCCAGTCCCAGTGCTTGTCCTCCGTCTCGAGGGCGGGGCGGATGACTCCGGTCGCCGCGTTGTGCACGACGACGTCGAGCGGGCCGAGCTCGGCGATCTCGTCGAGCACCCGCTGCGAGGTGACGTTGCCGCGGACGAGCACCGCCTCCGTGCCGAGCCTCCGCAGCTCGGCCGCCGTCTCCTCCGCCGCGCGGTCGTTCCGCAGGTATCCGATCGCGACGCGCGCCGCACCGTCGCGCGCGAACCGCAGCGCGATCGCGCGGCCGATGCCGCGGGAGCCGCCCGTGACGAGGACGTTCACCCGCGTCGCGGCAGAGGAGCGTCCGCCGGGGCCGCCGACGGGATCTCGTCCCAGCCGAGCCGCGCGGGCGACTCGCGCGGCCCCTCGTCCGCCTTCGAGGACGCGTGCCCCAGCCGGTCGAGCCGCTCGATCTGCGATTCCGCGTAGCGGCGCACCTCGTGGCTCTCCGGCAGGCCGGAAACGAGCTCGCGCACACGCGCGCGGATCTGGTAGGCGAAGTGCGGCGTCGCCGGGCCGACGAGAGCGTCGACGTCGTCGCGGGTCGGCTCGTGGACCATCGGCGGCAAGCCTAACGATAGGCTCGAGACCCGTGCACCGAGGAGCGCTGAACCTCGTCGACGTGATGCTCCTCGGGACGGTTCTGCTCTGGGCGCTGAACGCGACCGTCACGCGCTACGTCCTGACGCACGGATTCCACCCGCTCGCGTACGCGACGATCCGGTACGCGTGCGCGACCGCGCTCTTCTGGGGGTTCACGTACGCGCGCGAGCGGAGCTTCCGGATCGCGCGCCGCGACCTTCGGCTCGTGCTCCTCGCCGCCGCGTTCATCTACGTCAACCAGCTCTGCTTCGTCTACGGCGTCGACCGCACCTCCGCCGCGACCGTCACGCTCTTCCTCGGCACGACGCCGATCTTCATCGGCGTGCTCGCGAGCGTCGTCGGCCTCGAGCGCATGGGTCGCGCCTTCTGGGCTGCGACCGCCGTCTCCTTCGTGGGGGTCGCGTTCGTCGCGTCGGGCTCCGGCGGCTTCTCGGGCCGCGTCGTCGGCGACGGGCTGGCACTGCTGACGGCCGCCACGTGGGCGGCCTACTCGGTGCTGATCACGCCGCTGATGCGGCGGTACTCGCCGTTCCGGATCAGCTCGCTCGTGCTTCTGATCGGCTGGATCCCGCTCGCGCTCACGGGCGCCGCCCAGACCGCCGAGCAGACCTTCCACTTCGGGACGCTGATGTGGATCTGCTTCGCATTTGCCGTCCTCGGCCCGCTGTTCCTGACGAACATCCTGTGGTTCACCGCGATCAGCCGCGTCGGGCCGTCGCGCGCGTCGCTCTTCTCGAACATGCAGCCGCTCTTCGGCGTCCTCTTCGCGATCGTCCTGCTCGGGGAGCACCTGACCCGCTGGGAGGTCGTGGGCGGCCTCGCCATCCTCGGCGCCGTCCTCGTCGAGCGTTCGCGGCGGCCGGCTCCCGAGCCTCCGGGAGACTGACAGACCCTTAACCTGGTTAACTGTCAGGGTGAGCCTCCGCGAACGCCTGCAGCGACAGCCTCCGGGCTACAACTTCACGATCGGCCGGATCCTCGCGATCTACGCGGGGCTGATGGTGACGCTCGCGCTCGCCGCGCTCGACCAGACGATCGTGGCCACCGCGCTGCCGAGGATCGTCGGGGATCTCGGCGGGATCACCCAGTACTCCTGGGTCTTCACGGCCTACATGCTCACGTCGACGGTGACCGTGCCGCTGTACGGGAAGCTCGGCGACGTCTACGGGCGGAAGAACCTCTTCCTGCTCGCGATCGCCGTCTTCCTCGTCGGCTCCGCCCTGTGCGGCGTCGCGCAGTCGATGACGCAGCTCGTCCTCTTCCGCGCCGTGCAGGGGATCGGTGCGGGCGGGCTGTTCCCGCTCTCGCTCGCCGTGATCGGGAACATCGTCCCGCCCCGCGACCGCGGCCGCTGGCAGGGTCTGATCGGCGCCGTCTTCGCGTCCTCGTCGATCATCGGCCCGGCCGTGGGCGGGCTCATCGTCGACAGCACGAGCTGGCGCTGGGTGTTCTTCGTCAACCTTCCGGTCGGCGGCGTCGCGCTCGCCGTCATCTCGCTGACGATGCCGCGTCGCACCTCTCACACCGACCACTCGATCGACTGGCTCGGCGCCGGCGTCCTGGCCGCCGGAACCGCCGCGCTCCTGCTCGGCCTCGTGTGGGGCGGCAGGCAGTACGGGTGGGGGAGCGGCCACGTGCTCGGCGCGCTCGCGCTCGCGGCCGTCCTGCTCGGGGCGTTCGCGGTCGTGGAACGGCGCGCCGCCGAGCCGATCCTCCCGTTCGACGTCCTCCGCAACCCGATCGTCGCAGGCAGCGTCGCGTGCATGGCGCTCGTCGGAATGGCGATGTTCGGGACGATCTCGTACGTGCCGCTCTTCGTGCAGGGCGTGATCGGCACGTCGGCGACCTCCTCCGGCGTGGTGCTGACGCCGATGACGCTCGGGGCGGTCTGCACCTCCGTGCTCACGGGCCAGCTCGTCTCCCGCACCGGCCGCTACCGCTGGAACGCGGTGCTCGGGCCCGTCGTCCTCACGATCGGGATGCTGCTCCTCTGGCGGATGGGAACCGCCACCACGAACGGCGAGGCGGCGCGCAACATGGTGATCGCGGGGATCGGCATCGGCTCGATGATGCAGGTGTTCGTCCTCTCGGTCCAGAACGCCGTGCCGCGGTACCGGATCGGCTCCGCGACCGCGCTCACGCAGTTCGGGCGGCAGATGGGCGCGACGCTCGGCGTGACGATCATGGGCGTGGTCGTCAACGCCGGCCTCCCGCGCGGCGTGACGGCCGGCGGCGAGGGGGGCGGCGCGATCCACCGGCTGCCGCCGGCGCTCCGCGCGGGCCTCGCGGCCGCGCTGAAACCGGCGTTCTTCGCCGCCGCCTGCGTCGCCGCGCTCGTCTGGCTGATCGCCGTCGTCTTCGTCAAGGAGCAGGCGCTCCGGCGGACGCTCGACGAGGGGACGGCGGTCGACGCTGCCTCCGCGACCCCGGCGGCGGCTGCCGTAGAATCCCAGCGCTGATGACCGACTTCATGCCTCTCGACGGCTGGGACCACGTCGAGCTGTGGGTGGGCAACGCGAAGCAGGCGGCCTACTACTACGAGCATGCGTTCGGCTTCCACCGGACCGCCTACGCGGGCCCGGAGACGGGCGTCCGCGACCGGGCGAGCTACGTCGTCGAGCAGAACGACATCCGGCTCGTGCTCTCGAGCGCGCTCCGCCGCGACCACGAGATCGGCGAGTTCGCGTTCGTCCACGGCGACGGGGTGAAGGACATCGCGCTCCGCGTGCCCGACGCGCGCGAGGCGTACCGGCAGGCGGTGCAGCGCGGCGCCCGCGGCGTGACGGAGCCGAAGGTCGTCGAGGACGAATTCGGCCGCGTCGTCCTCGCGACGATCGCGACGTACGGCGACGTCGTGCACACGTTCGTCGAGCGCGATGCCTACGAAGGCGCGTATCTGCCGGGTTACGTCGCGCAGGAACACGGCGCCGGCGAGGGCGTCGGCCTGCTCGCGCTCGACCACATCGTCGGCAACGTGGAGCTCGGCCGCATGCAGCACTGGGTCGAGTTCTACGAGCGGGTCTTCGGGATGACCGAGATGATCCACTTCTCGGACGAGGACATCTCGACGGAGTACTCGGCGCTCATGTCGAAGGTGATGACCGACGGCCAGGGGAAGGTGAAGTTCCCGATCAACGAGCCGGCCGAGGGGAAGCGCAAGAGCCAGATCGAGGAGTACCTCGAGTTCAACCACGGGCCGGGCTCGCAGCACATCGCCATGCAGACGGCGAACATCGTCGAGACCGTGGAGGCGCTGCAGCGGCGCGGCGTCGTCTTCCTCTCGACGCCCGACGCGTACTACGAGGAGACGCCGGAGCGGGTGGGGGAGATCGACGAGAGCTGGGACGACCTGCGGCGCCTCCGGATCCTCGCCGACCGCGACGACGACGGCTACCTGCTGCAGATCTTCACGAAGACGGCGCAGGACCGGCCGACGCTCTTCTTCGAGGTGATCGAGCGCCACGGCGCGCGCGGTTTCGGCGACGGCAACTTCAAGGCGCTCTTCGAGGCGATCGAGCGCGAGCAGGCGCTCCGGGGCAATCTCTAGCTTCCTCGACGCCGTCGCGCGGCAGACGGCCGTGCTCCGGGAGGTCGAGCATCGCCCCTGGCCTCTGCCCGAGGGACCGTGGGCGAACGCCCAGTCCTGGGTCGATCTCGCGTTCCTCCACTGGCGCGTCGACGCCGGCGAGCTCGGGCGGCTCGTCGGCCCGACGGTCGAGCTCGACACCTTCGACGGCGACGCCTGGCTGGGAGTGACCCCGTTCCTCCTCACGGACTTCCGCCTGCGCGGGCTGCCGCCGCTCCCGCGCGTGTCGCGCTTCCCGGAGCTGAACGTCCGCACGTACGTGACGCGGGAGGGGATGCCCGGCGTCTGGTTCTTCACGCTCGACGCGGCGAGCACGCTCGCCGTCGAGGCGGCGAAGAGGGTCTTCAAGCTCCCGTACCACCGGGCGCAGATGCGGTGCGAGCGGGTCGGCGAGCACGTCCAGTACGAGTCGGCGCGGCCCGGCGCCGCGTTCAGCGGCCGCTACCGCGGCACGGGCGAGCTGCACCGCGCCGAGCAGGGCTCGCTCGAGGCGTGGCTGACCGAGCGCTACTGCCTCTACACGGAGGACGGGGGCCGTCCGTACCGCGCGCAGATCCACCATCCGCCGTGGGACCTGCAGCGGGGTGAGGCGCGGATCGACCTGAACACGATGTCGCCGCTGCCGCTCGGCGGCGACGAGCCGCACGCGCTCTTCTCGCCGCGGCAGGACGTTCTCGTCTGGCCGCTCGAGGACCTCTCGGCGTAGCCTTCGCCGCGTGACCCCGCAGCGCCGCTCCGCGCTCCTGTCCGTCGCGGCGGCCGCGACGCTCGTCCTCCTCAAGCTCAGCGTCGGCCTCGCGACGCACAGCCTCGGCCTCGTGTCGGAGGCGATCCACTCCGCGACGGACTTCGTCGCGGCGCTGCTCACGTACTTCGCCGTGCGCGTCGCCGCGCGCCCTGCCGACGTGACGCACCAGTTCGGCCACGGGAAGGCGGAGCACCTGTCGGCGCTCGCGGAGGCCGGCTTCCTCGTCGTGGCCAGCCTCTTCATCTCGCTGCGCGCGATCGAGCGGCTGGCCGGGACGAGCGGCTCCCACGTGCAGCCCGCCTGGTACGCGTTCGCCGTGCTCGTCGTCGTGATCGGGATCGACCTGAGCCGCATGCTCGTCTCGTGGCGCACCGCGCGCCGCTACTCGAGCGCCGCGCTCGCGTCGAACGCGCTCCACTTCGGGAGCGACCTCGCCGGGTCGGTCGCGGTGCTCGTCGGGCTCGTCTTCGCGCACTACGGCCACCCCTCGGGCGACCCGGTCGCGGCGCTCTTCGTCGGCTGCCTCGTGCTCGCCGGCGCGGCCAGGCTGATCAAGGCGAACGTCGACGTGCTGATGGATCGTGCGCCCGCCGACGCCGAGGCGGCCGCGCTCGCGGCGATCGACGCCGTGCGGCCCGCCGTCCAGCTGCGCCGCCTGCGCATGCGGCACGCCGCCGGCCGGCAGTTCGCCGACGTCGTCATCGGCGTGTCGCCGAGCGCGGGCGTCGGCCAAGGACATGCGGCGGCCGACGCGGTCGAGGCGGCCGTCGAGCGCGCACTCCCGAACGCCGACGTCGTCGTCCACGTCGAGCCGCTCGAGGACGCCGGCCTTCGCGACCGCGCCCACGCGGCGGCGGTCGCCGTGCCGGGGGCGCGCGAGGTGCACAACCTCGCGCTCGTGGACGTCGACGGGCGGACGGAGCTCTCGCTGCACGTGAAGCTGCCGGGCGAGCTGCCGCTCGAGGAGGCGCATGCGGTCGCGGAGGAGCTGGAACGGGCGATCTGCGCGGCCGTGCCCGAGATCGCCGGCGTGCAGACGCACCTCGAGCCGTTGACGGAGACGAGCGCCGCGGAGGAGGTGGCGCCGGAGAGCGAGGCGCTCGTCCGGCGCGTCGTGCGCGAGACGACGGGGCTCGAGCCGAAGGAGCTCCGCTTCCTTCGCACCGACGGCGGGCTCGTCGCGTTCCTGACCCTCCGCCTCGGCGGCTCGAGCCGGCTCGACGAGGCTCACTCGCGCGCCAGCGAGATCGAGGAGCGGATCCGTCGCGAGCGCCCCGACATCGCGGACGTGATCGTCCACACGGAGCCGTAGATTCTCAGCGCGGGTAGAAGGCGTGGTCGATCCCGAGCTCGAACCCGTGCACGGGCGCGTTCTCGAGGTTGACCGACAGCGATGCGCGGCCGCGCCGGTAGTTGAACACCGCGTCCTGGAGGTTCTCGACGAGCCGCCACCGCGGCTCGAGGCGCCGGCGGAAGAACGCCGCCACCTCGGCGCGGGTCGCGGTCGCGGGCAGACGGAACTCGTAGCGCGTGACGTAGTGGGTGACCGGCCCCGACTCCTCGTCGCGCCCCTCGGTCGAGACGCGGCGGACGAGGCGCGAGCCGGGGAACGCGGGAAGCTGCGCGAACGTGCGCTCGTTCCCCCGCACGTACGCGCCGCGGTCGACGCCGCCGCAGCTGCCGAGGAGCCCGACGAGCAGGACGAGCGCTGCGAGCCGGGTCATGCGCCGAGCATAGGCGGTGTCAGACACATCGAAGGTGTCTGACACCATTGCGGGCGTGAAGCTCTGCATGTTCACGCCGAAGGAGCTCGCGCTCGAGCGCGGATGGCCGGGGCGCGTCGACGGGGACCGCGTCGTCCAGCTCGCGGCGCAGACGCTCCAGTCGTTCTTCACGGGCGGCGGCTCCGCGCGCGAGCACGCCGAGTACGCCCTCGCCGACGTCGACCTGCGCCCGCCGGTGCTCCACCCGCCGTCCGTGCGCGACTTCATGGCCTTCGAGGAGCACGTCGCGAACGCCCGGCGCCTCCGCGGCGGCACGGTGCCGCAGGAGTGGTACGAGGTGCCCGTCTTCTACTTCTCGAACCCGGCCGCGATCTACGGCCCGGAGGAGACGGTCCCGTACCCGCCCGGCACGGCGAAGCTCGACTACGAGCTCGAGTGCGCCGCGATCATCGGCGCCGACGGCGCGATCGGCGGCTTCACGGTGATGAACGACTGGTCGGCGCGCGACATCCAGCTGCATGAGATGAAGGTCGGGCTCGGGCCGGCGAAGGGGAAGGACTTCGCGACGTCGTTCGGGCCGTTCGTGGTGACGCCGGACGAGTTCGACGGGCAGGCGGGCGCGATGATCGCGCGCGTCAACGGCGAGGAGCGCTCGCGCGGCGACCTCGCGGCGATGTACCACCGCTGGGACGCGCTGCTCGCACAGGCGGCCCGCAACACGACGCTCCGGCCGGGCGACATCATCGGCTCGGGCACGGTCGGCGGCGGGTGCATTCTCGAGCACGGCGACGAGCGGTGGCTGCAGCACGGGGACGTCGTCGAGCTGGAGATCGAGGGGATCGGCGTCCTGAGGAACACCGTCGGTTGATCGGGCCCGACGACGTCCGCGCCGCGGCGCGCGTGCTCGAGGGCGTCGCGCACCGGACGCCGGTGCTGCGCTCGCGGACCCTCGGCGGGCACGTCGTGCTCAAGCCGGAGAACCTCCAGCGTGCGGGCGCCTTCAAGTTCCGCGGCGCCTACAACAAGATCTCGCAGCTTCCTCCGGGGGCCGAGGTGTTCGCCTACTCCTCGGGCAACCACGCCCAGGCGACCGCGCTCGCCTCGCGCCTGCTCGGCCGGAAGGCGACGATCCTGATGCCGACGGACGCGCCCGCGTCGAAGGTGGCGGCGACGCGCGGCTACGGCGCCGAGATCGTCACCTACGACCGCTACACGGAGGATCGCGAGGCGATCGCGCGCGAGCTCGCCGCGGAGCGGGGCGCCGAGCTCGTCCCGCCGTTCGACGACGAGCTCGTGATGGCCGGGCAGGGGACGGCCGCGCTCGAGCTGCTCGAGGACGCCGGCGCCGTCGACACGCTCGTCACGCCGGTCGGAGGCGGCGGCCTCATCTCCGGGTGCGCCGTGATCGCGAAGGAGCTCGGCGTGCGCCGCGTCGTCGGGGTCGAGCCGCAGGCCGGCGACGACTGGCGGCGGTCGCTCGCGGCCGGCGAGCCCACCTCGGTCGAGGTGCCGCGGACGATCGCCGACGGCCTGCAGACGCCGTCGCCCGGACGGCTGACGTGGGAGGTCGGAAGGCGCTACGTCGACGAGATCGTCACCGTCACCGACGAGCAGATCGTCGACGCGATGCGCTTCCTCTTCGAGCGCCTGAAGCTCGTCGTCGAGCCGAGCGGCGCCGTCGGCGTCGCAGCGCTGCTGAACGGGCTCGTGGATGCGCCGTCGCTCGGGATCGTCCTCTCCGGCGGGAACGTCGACGCTCAGCGCTTCGCCGACCTCACCCGCTCGGCGACGAGCGCGCGCTCGTAGCTCAGCCGGAAGAGCTCGATCACGTCGGCGACGTCCTCCTCCGAGCGGATCTGCTTCGAGACCCAGCCGGTCTCGGGAAGGACGTGGTGCGGCTGCGCCCGGCCCGTCTCGATCAGCATGTCGCGGATCCGGCGGTGAAACGGAAGGTCGGCCCACCGTTCGCCGTGCAGGTGCCCGATCTCACGCCGTCCGATGCGGAACTCGACGCCGCCGGACCGGTGCGGCTGCGCGGTGACGCCCTGCCACGACCCCACCTCGCGCGCGATCCGGCCGGCGATATCCTCCACGCATGCCGTTCTACCAGCGCCTCGGCCAATTGCCCAGGAAGCGCCACGTGGTGGCCCGGGACAACGGAACGCTGCTCACGGAGGAGGTGATGGGCTTCGAGGGCTTCTCGGGGCTCGAGTCGATCCTCTACCACCTCCAGTCGCCGTGCCGCGTGCTCGAGTGCGGCGCATTCGAGCCGATCGTGCGCGAGGAGTGGGTGCCCTCCGCGCACGCGCACCGGCACCTGCGCACGTGGGAGCTTCCGCCGTCCGGCGACGCCGTGAGCGGCCGGCGGCTCCTGATGTGGAACAACGACGTCGAGATCTCGCTCTGCCGGCCGACGGAGGAGATGGACTACTTCTTCCGCAACGGCGAGGGCGACGAGGTGATCTTCGTCCACGAAGGCGGCGGCACGCTCGAGACGATCTTCGGCGACCTGCCGTACGCGGCGGGCGACTACGTCGTCGTGCCGCGCGGGACGACGTACCGCTTCCGTCCGGAGGGCGACCAGCGCTACCTCGTGTTCGAGACGCCCGGGCTGATCACGATCCCGAAGCGTTACCGCAACGAGCACGGGCAGCTGATGGAGCACGCGCCGTTCTACCACCGCGACATCCACGCGCCGACGGAGCTGCAGACGCATCGCGACCGCGGCGAGTTCGTCGTGAAGGTGCGCGTCCGGGACGGCTACCAGACGTACGTCATCGACTACCACCCGTTCGACGTCGTCGGCTGGGACGGCTACGTCTACCCGTGGACGTTCTCGATCCACGACTTCGAGCCGATCACCGGGCGGATCCACATGCCGCCGCCGTCGCACCAGACGTTCGCCGGGCCGAACTTCGTGATCTGCTCCTTCTGCCCGCGCAAGCTCGACTTCGACCCTGAGGCGATCCCGATCCCCTACCACCACTCGAACCTCCAGAGCGAGGAGATGATCTATTACGTCGACGGGAACTTCTCCTCGCGGAAGGGGATCGAGGTCGGGTCGGTGACGCTCCATCCGTCGGGCCTGCCGCACGGGCCGCAGCCGGGCCTCGCCGAGAAGTCGCTCGGGATGACGGAGACGCACGAGTACGCGGTGATGTGCGACACGTTCCACCCGCTGCGCCTGACGACCCTTGCCGCCGATCTCGACGACGGCAAGTACATGTACTCGTGGGCCGAGGACGCCGCGGCCGACGACCAGGCCGGCGTCACCAGCCACGTCTAGTTGAGGCTGGTCGTCGACTGGGACGGGACGGTCACCGTCCGGGACTCGCTCGTGGCCGCGGTCCACGCCCTCGGCGACCCGTCCGTCTACGAGGGCTCGTTCCAGGAGAGGTTCGGCTCGTACGGCGAGGCGCTCGCGGCCGAGGTCGCGACGCTGCGCGTGAGCGCGGACGAGGCGGCGGCCTGGGCGGTCGAGCACGTCGAGCTCAGGGCAGGCTTCCACGAGCTCGTGGACCGGTACGAACCGCTCGTCGTCTCCAGCGGGCTGCCGCAGCTGATCCGGCCGGTGCTCGAGCGCGAGGGCCTGCAGCGGCTCGAGGTGCGCTCGAACGACGCCGAGGTGCGGCCCGACGGCTGGCGCGTCGTCTTCCGCGACGAGGGCTCGTGCCCGGTCTGCGGCGACAAGTGCAAGCGGCGCTCGCTCCCCGGCGAGCGGCCGCTCGTGTTCGTCGGGGACGGCTGGTCCGATCGCTGCGCGTCGCTCGCCGCCGACCGTGTCTTCGCCCGCACCGGCCTCGCCGCCTACCTCGACGGCGAGGGCGTCGCGTACGAGCCGTTCGAGACGTTCTTCGATGTCGCTGCTCGCCTTCCCTGAACCGTACGACTTCGAGCTCTCGATGGGTCGCTTCCGCGCGTTCGGCACCGACCTCGCGAATCGCTTCGCCGACGGCACCCTGCACCGTGCCGTGGGCGGCCGGCACGTGCGGATCGTCGCGCGGCCCGGCGGCGTCGACGTCGAGCCGCTCGACGGGGCGACGCGGCCGGTCGTCGAGCACCTGCTCGGCGGCCCCTTCGACCTGCCGGCGTTCTACGCCTTCGCAGCGGGCGACCCGGTGCTCCGCCCGCTGATCGGGCGGCTGCGCGGCTACCGGCCGCCGCTCCAGCCCGATCCCTTCGAGGCGCTCGTGACGTCGATCACGGCCCAGCAGATCTCGCTCGTGGCGGCGGTGGCGATCCGGAACCGCCTCGTCGAGCGGCTCGGCACGCGCGTCGGAGAGGCGTGGGCGTTCCCGTCGCGCGACCGGATCGCCGCGGCGGACCCGCAGGAGCTCGTCGACGTCGGCTTCACCCGGCGCAAGGCCGAGAACACCGTGCGGCTCGCGCGCTCCGACCTCGAGCTCGACGCGCTCGCCGCGCACGACGACGACGAGGTGCGGGCCGCGATCGTCGCCCAGCCGGGGCTCGGACCGTGGACGGCCGAGTGGTTCCTCGCGCGGCACCTCGCGCGGCCGCGCGCGTGGCCCGCCGGCGACCTCGTCCTGCGCAAGGCCGCCGACGTTCTCTACGGTGTCGAGGTGACCGAGCTCGGCCGCCGTCTCGACCCGTTCCAGAACCTCGCGGCGCACTACCTCCTCACCGGCTGGATGACGCGGACGGCATGAGGATCCGGCTCGCGACCGAGGCGGACGAGCCGGCGCTCCGGGAGCTCTGGGAGGAGTTCGAGCGCGAGGTGCCGTGGGAGATCGAGGAGCCCGAGACGTGGGCGGACGAGTGGCGCGACACGCTCGACGACATCCGCACGGGCGGCGTCTTCCTCGCCGAGGACGACGACGGGCCGGTCGGCGTCGCTCGCATCGAGGCGCCGGTTCGCGGGCGTGCGCACGTCCAGCTCGTGCACGTGCGCGAGCGGGGCCGCGGCCAGGGCGTGGCGAAGGCGCTCCTGCGCGAGTGCGTCGCGAGCGCTCGCGCCGGCGGCGCGCGGTTCGTCAGCCTCGAGGTGCTCGCGGCGAACGAGCGCGCGCGCGCGGTGTGGTCCCGCCTGGGCTTCACGACGACGCAGCTCCTGATGGCCGCGGAGCTCGACGCGCTCGAGCAGCGGCTGGCCGACGGCGACCGGGGTGTGCACCGAGCGACGACGCACGTGCAGACCGACGACGAGCTCTCCGTCGAGCGGGCGGTCGGGCAATTCGTCCCGCGGCCGGAGTCGCCGGACGTGCGCAGCGGGGAGAGCTGGATCCGGATCGCCGACCCCGTCTTCGACCGGGACCGCGACGCGCACGCGCGCTTCGCAAAGGAGCTCTCCGAGCGTCTCGGCGCCGTCACCGTCGCGCTCGCGCAGGAGGGCGAGGTGGTCCGGTTCCGCCTCTACGAGCGCGGGCGGATGGTGGACGAGTACCTCTCGGTGCCCGCGTACTACGGCGCGCTCCCGAAAGGGGACGAGCTGGCGCTCGCGGCGAACCCGACCCTCGTGGCGCGGCTGACGGGCGCCGACCGCGACGAGGTGCGCCGCGTCGCGCGCACCGCCGCCTCGCCGGCCGAGCTGCCGCCCGCCTCCGAGCTGTACGAGACGCTGGCGCGGCTGATGGGGCTCGAGCCGTGATGCGCCTCGTCGACGCAGACCGCTGTCCCTACTGCGCCCGCGTACGGATCGTGCTCGGGGAGAAGGAACTCGCCTACGACGACGTGCAGGTCGACCTGTCCAACCGGCCGCAGTGGCTGGTCGAGCTGAATCCGCCGCATGGACGCGTGCCGGTGCTCGACGACGGCTTCACGCTGCCGGAGTCCGAGGTGATCATGGCGTACCTCGAGGAGCGCCATCCTGAGCCGCCGCTGCTCCCGGCCGACCCGGCGGAGCGCGGCCGCGCACGGCTCCTCGTCCACCGCTTCGACGAGCTCCTCGGCGACGACTACTACGCCTTCCGCCGCGGCGACGCGAACGACCTCGCCGGAAGGCTCGAGCGGCTCGAGGTGGGGCAGAGCCTCTGGGCCGACGTCGCGTACGTGCCGTGGGTGATCCGCGTGCGGGACTTGCTCGGCGTCGAGTTGCCCGCGCGCGTTGCGGGATGGCTCGCGGAGCTCGAGCGGCGGCCGTCGATCGCCGCCGAGGTCGAGGTCGTCCGGGCCCTGTGACCGAGATCGCGCTCGAGGAGCTGCGGACCCGGCTCGGCGAGGTCGCGCTCGTCGACGTGCGCGCGCCGCACGAGTACGACGGCACGCTCGGCAAGCCCTGCGATCCGCGTCAGGGGCACATCCCCGGCGCGCGCAACCTCGACGTCTACCGGCTCATGGAGATGGCGCCCGACGACGTCCACCGCGCGCTCGGGCTCGCCGCCGGCGCCGAGGTCGTGGCGTACTGCCACGGTGGCTCGCGCTCGGCGATCGCCGTGCAGGTGCTCCGCTCGCTCGGCTACGACGCGCGCAACTACGTCGGCTCGTGGCACGAGTGGTCGCGGCACGACGACCTGCCGGTCGAACGATGAGTTCCCGGCGGCTCCGGTGCAGACGCTACGCCGCGACCGCTAGGAACGCGCGGCAGAGGCGGCGGCCGAGCTCCTGCCACCCCGGCAGCTTCTCGTCGAGCTCGGCCGCGATCTGCTCGGGCGCGCGTGGGCTCGACTCGTCCTCGAACCAGCGCAGCACGTGGTCGCGTCTGATCTCCGGGTGGAACTGCACGGCCCATGCCCGCTCGCGCAGGCGGTACGCCTGCGGCAGCGGGCCGCGCGCCAGCTCCACGGCGCCGTGCGGGATCTCGAACGTGTAGCCGTTCGCGTTGAACGCCTCGAACCGGTGCGGCAGGACGCCGAGCACCGGGTCGCGCCTCCCCGCCTCCGTCAGCTCCGTCGCATAGAAGCCGGCGAGCGTCTCGCCGTGCGGCCGGACGCGTGCGCCCGACGCGTGTGCGAGGGTCTGTGCGCCGAGGCACACGCCGAGGAGCGGTGTGCCGCGGTCGACCCAGTGCCGCAGCGCGTCGTACTCGTCGTGCAGCCACGGGTGCACGATCTCCTCGCCGACGTTCTGGTCGCCGCCGAAGACCATCACCGCGTCGGTCTCGAGCGGCGGGCGGCCCTGGACGCGGATGTCCCACTGCAGGAGCTCGTGTCCCTCGTCGGCGAGCACCTCCTCGAAGAGCTCCGGCCCCGCGTCGGGGCTGTGGACGATCGCGAGCACGCGCATCAGCCGGCCGGGATCCCCTCCTCCTCGAGCAGCTTGCGCAGGAGCAGCGCGCCGGACGGCGCCTGGGCGACGCCGTTTGTCTGGTTGTTGTTGTTGAAGAACGCGTACGCCTCCTGGGAGCCGTTCGAGAGCTCGCGGAGCGGGCCGGTCCACTCGCGCAGCTCCTCCTCCGCGTACAGATGGTCGAACCGCTGCGCGGCCGAGCCGCCGCGCGTGTTCCAGGTGCCCGCGTTCCGGCCGTGGAAGCGGACGTAGGCGAGGGGTGTCGTCACCGCGACGAGCGTCTCCGGCACGTTCGCGGCCTCGACCTTCGGCGCATCCACGACGACCCACGTCATCCGCCGCTCCTCCAGGAAGCGGAGGAGCTCGGGCCGCACGTCCTCGGCGTACCACGACCGGTGCCGCGGCTCGAACAGGAACGCGTCGTCGCCGACCTCGTCTCGCGCCCACTCGAGGTAGTCGAGCGACGACCGCTTCCAGACGACGTACGGGGGCATCTGGAAGAGGATGCCGCCGAGCTTGCCGGCGTCGCGGAGCGGCGCGAGCGCGTCGAGGAAGGCGCGGAAGACGGTCGCCCGCAGCTCGCGCGGCGGTCGGTCGACGCGGCCGCGGTGGTCGACGGGCATGCCCTCACGCAGGTCGGGCGGGACCTGCTCGAGCTTCACGGGGTGGCGGGTCATCAGGCCGAACGCCTTGACGTGCATCACGAACCCGGGCGGTGTCCGCTCCGCCCAGCCCCGCACCATCCGCTCGTCCGGCACGCGGTAGTACGTCGAGTCGACCTCGACGGTCGAGAACCGCTCGGCGTAGTAGGCGAGCCGCTCCCGCGCCGGGAGGCCGTCCGGGTACCAGTGCTTCGAGAGCGCCTCGTCGGCCCACGAGCACGTCCCGATCCTGATCGGCGCCGCCACGCCTCGAGGATACGAGGGAGGGCCCCGGTCCGGGCCCTCCCTCGCGCTTCTCCTACCTGTAGCCCTTGACGGTCGCGGTCGCCTTGATCGTCTCGCCGCCGACCGTGACGTCGATGCACGGCAGGCCCTGGAAGATCGCCGTCTTCACGCAGGCCGTCGCGCCGAGGTCGTGGAAGAACAGGTCGGCAGCGGCATTCGCCGCCTGTCCGGTCGGCACCGAGCCGGAGTCGCTGTCGACGACGGCGGTCGAGATCACGGTCGCCGACTTGCCGCGCGCGAGCGTGAACGACCCCGATGCGCCGCCGACGCGCTTGCCTCCGGCCGTCGTCGTGATCGTCGCGCTCGCGGGTGCGGCGCCGTTCTCGGTCACCGTCGACGTGAAGCGGACGAGCGTACGGACGGTCTTCACCTTCTTCTTCTTGCCCTTGACCTTCACCGTCTTCGTCGTCGTCAGCTTCTTCTTCGTCACGTTGAGCTTCACCTGGGTCGGCAGGTGGCGGACCGACTGCGACTCGACGGAGCCCGCCGCGTTCGGCGTTCCCTTCGTGGGCGTGTAGGGCGTCCAGAGCGACGTCCACTTGTAGTCGCCGGTCGCGACCGGCTGGGTGAGCGCCGAGATGCCGAAGCTCGCCGAGAGGAGCTTCGCGCCGAAGGTGGCGCGGCCCGGCGTGCCGGCGGGCACGTCCGGCGGCGGCAGGCAGACGCGCAGCTTCGTCTGGTACCCGGAGGCGAGCTCCGGCGCGGCGGCCGCGATCACGAACATCGGGATGTCGAGCACCTGCCCCGCGGCCGTCAGGTGGAGGTCCCACGTCTGCGACGCGACCGCGCCGTTCAGGCAGACCTGCGCCGCCGCCTGCTGCGCGGCGGTGAACGACGCCGGGTTGATCGCGTCGAGCTCGCCCGTGAGCGGAAGGACCGCGCCGCCGAGGTCGGCCGCTGCGGCCGTCGCCGTGACGTCGCCGAGCTTCGTCCCTGCGGCGGGCGTCCCAAGCTGGTAGCCCGTGGGAACGTAGATGTCGACCTTGGCGGTGGGGTCGTCGGTGTTCGCGACGACGACGCCGAGCCGGGTCGGGCCGCCGCCGGTCGCCTGCGGTGTCGCCGACGAGACGACGAGCTTCGGTGCGAACGCGGCGAGCGCCGAGCCGGCGGACGCGAGCGCAGCGAGGGCCGCGCAGAGGAGAAGCGCGGCGCGGAACGACTTTCTCATCGGTACCCCTTCCATTCGAGTTAGCGGGCGGAGACGAGCGGGCCGACGGCGACCCAGTGCACCTTGTCGTAGCGCATCAGCTGCGCCTTCGAGATCGGGTAGTAGTCGTTCGGCGCGGTCCTGATCGTGATGCCGGGCCGCATGAACGGGTTGACCTCGTTCAGGTGCGTGGCCGCCTTGAGGAGCGACGTGCGCGTCGGGTTCCTGCCGGCCTTCTTCAGGGTGTCCACCATGGTGTATGCGACGGCCATGCCGTAGAAGTTGTAGACGTCCTCGGCCTTCGCGGCCGGGGCGTAGCGCTTGAGGATCGTGCGGTAGAGCTTCACCACCGGGTCCCTGGCCCACACCTTGTCCGTCGGGTCCTTGACGAACGCGATCGAGCGCGAGCCGTTCGCGAGCTCCGGCGCGTTCGCGCGGATGATGTCCATCACGTTCGGCGAGATGCACACCGAGCTGACGTAGATCGCGGGATGCCAGCCGAACTTGTGCGCGGCGAGGTACGCGAGGATCGCGTACTGAGGCGTCACGTTGAGCACGAGCACGTTCGCGCCCGACGCGTGCAGCGTCGACATCTGCGAATCGATCGCCGTGTCGGTCGGCTCGTAGGACTGCTCCGCGACGATCGCGTTGCGCTTCGCGCCCAGGCCGAGCTTCAGGCCGTCCGTCAGGTCCTTGCCGAAGTCGGAGTTCTCGTAGAGCACGGCGACCTTCGCGCCGGCCTGCGGTGCGATCGCGCGGCCGTAGATCCGGCCCTCCGCCTGGAAGCTCGGGAGGTAGCCCATCGTCCAGGGGTGCGTGCGCCAGTTGTCGCCGATCCGGGCCGTGCCCGTGCCGGCGAAGAGCTGCGGCACCTTCGCCGCGTTCAGGTAATCGGTCGTCGCGACCGTGTTGTCCGTGCCGACGGTGCTGAAGACGGCGAAGACGTGGTCCTGCTCGACCAGCCTGCGCGTCAGCTGCACGGTCTTCGCCGGGTCGTAGCCGTCGTCGTAGTAGAGGTACTTGATCTTGCGGCCGTTGACGCCGCCGCGGCCGTTCACGTACTTGAAGTAGGCGTCGGCGCCGTGCGCGACCGACCCGAAGAGCGCGGCGGGGCCGGTGATGGGGACGGTGCTCCCGATCGTGATCGTCGTCGCCGTGACGCCGGGTGCGCCGCCCGCGAGCGCCGTGGGCGCGACGACGGCGAGCACGGCCGCGCCGAGCGCGAGGCGCCTCACCGGCTCACCGGCTTCGTCAGGGTCTGGAGCGACAGCACCGACGAGCCGAGCGAGATCGACTGGTCGTCGCCGAAGCCGAGGTAGGCGACGTCGCCGTTCGCCGACGAGGGCCCGAACGTCACGCCGAGGCGCGTCCCCTTCGGGAGGTACTGCACGTAGTTCGCCAGCCTGATCGTCTGGAGCCCGACCTTCGGCACGATCGCGCCGTGCGTGATCACGCGCGTGCCCGCGGTCACCGTCGCGACGAGGCGCGGATAGTGGTTCACCTTCAGCACCTTCACCTTCAGCAGCGAGACGCCGAACGTCTCGAGCGGCTGCCGGAATCGCGGCCCGGTGCGCCGCATGGCGCTGCCGGGAAAGCCGACGGTGATCGTCTTCGTCTTCGGCAGCCCGGCGTAGGAGGCGCGGGAGCGGCCGGCGGCGGCGGCGATCGTCACCGGCGGGGTTCTGTCGATGCCGTTCGGCGCTCCCTCGAGGAACCGCCGGAACCAGGCGACGGACTGCGAGGTCACGTAGTCGGCGTCGGCGGCCGGGAAGGTCGACGGCGTGTGGCCGAACTGGCCGATGTAGAGCTTCTTCGGCCCCGCGACCCGGGTGTAGCCGTTGAGCGCCTGCGTGACGTCGAAGGCGTAGTCGACGCGGCCCTGGAACATGTAGACCGGAGTCGAGATCGCGCCGAGCCGCGGCAGGGCCGAGCGCGGTGCGACGAGCGCGCGGATCGCCGGCATGTTCGTCGAGTGCAGCGCGTCGTTCTCGTTCTCCGAGATCAGCGGCGAGCGCTGGTCGACGGCCTTCGCGAAGCCGAGCACGATCCCCGACTTCGCGACGTTGCCGGGCCAGAGCGCACTGTAGAGGTCGGTCCACGTCTCGACGACCGCCGCCGCCTTGTACGGGATCCCGGCGGCGAGGCCGTTCCACGTCTCGCCGCCGCCGTAGGAGATGCCCCAGGCGCCGATCTGCGTGTCGCTCACCTCCGGCAGCCCCGCGAAGAACGCGACCATCGCGCGCTCGTCGCTCACCTCGTTCGGCCCTGCGAGCTCGACGAAGCCCGTCGAGGTGCCGTGGCCGCGGGCGGTGTAGGCGAGGGCGGCGAAGCCCTGCGCCGCGAAGACCTGCGCGACCTGCGCCATGCTGTCCTTCGAGCCGCCGAGCCCGTGCAGCACCACGACACCCGGCCAGCCGCCCGCCGGCGGCGTCCCGTCGGGCTCGTAGAGGTCGTAGGCGAGGGACGTCCCGTCGGCCATCGCCTGCGTTCCGGTCACTCTCGAGAACGCCTGTGCCGGCGCGGCCCAGAGGAGCAGCGCGGCGGCGGCGATCAGGAGGCGCCTCACGGCGCGCAGCCTAGCCGCTCCATACAATCGCCCCGTGCCCGATTCCCGCCCCATCGGCGTGTTCGACTCCGGCGTCGGCGGCCTCACGGTGCTGCACGAGTGCCTCGTGACGATGCCGCACGAGGACTTCGTCTACCTCGGCGACCACGCGCGCCTCCCGTACGGGCCCCGAAGCGGCGCCGAGGTGCGCCGCTTCGCCCACGAGATCGGGCTCTACCTCGAGCGGCAGGGCGTGAAGATGGTCGTCGTCGCGTGCAACACCGCGACGTCGGTGGCGCTTCCCGACCTGCAGGAGGAGCTCGCGGTGCCGGTCGTCTCCGTGATCGTCCCCGAGGCCCACGCGGCCGTGCAGGCGACGCGCAACCGGCGGATCGGCCTGCTCGCGACCGAGCTGACGGTGGCGAGCGGCCGGTACGGAGAGCTCGTCCGCACCCTCGACGCCGGCGTTCGCTTCTTCGCGGTGCCGTGCCCGAAGCTCGTGCCGCTGATCGAGGCCGGCGACACCTACAGCGACGAGGTCGCGGCGGCGGTGCGTGAGTACGCCGAGCCGTTGAAGACGGCCGGCTGCGACACCGTGATCCTCGGCTGCACGCACTACCCGCTCCTGCGGCCCGTCTTCCAGCGCGCGTTCGGGCGTGACGTGACGCTCGTCTTCTCCGCGGAGGAGACGGCGCGCGAGGTGGCGGAGACGCTCGCGCGCAAGGGCTTCGAGAACGACGCCGAGCGCGAGGGCGACTACCGGTTCCTGACGACGGGCGACGCGGAGCTCTTCCGCTCGCTCGGCGAGCGCTTCCTGCAGCTGCCGCTCGACGACGTCGCGCACGTCGACCTCGCCGAGCTCGAGGCGGCTGCGTGACGCGCGCCGACGGGCGGCGGCCCGACGAGCTGCGTCCGGTCGTCGCGGACCCCGCGTTCCTCGAGCAGCCGCACGGCGTCGTCCTCTGGTCGCAGGGGAGGACGCGCGTCCTCTGCACGGCCTCGATCCAGGAAGGCGTCCCGCGCTGGCTCTACCGGTCCGGCCGAGGCTGGATGACGGCCGAGTACTCGCTGCTGCCGGCGTCGACGGGCGACCGGACCGACCGCGAGGCCGCCCGCGGCAAGCAGGGCGGGCGCACGGTGGAGATCCAGCGGCTGATCGGCCGTGCGCTGCGCGGCGTCGTCGACTTCGCGGCGCTCGGCGAGCGAACGGTGTACCTCGACTGCGACGTGCTCCAGGCCGACGGCGGCACCCGCTGCGCGGCGATCACCGGCGCGTACGTCGCGGCGCGGCGCGCGCTCGACCGCTTCGGCCTCTCGAAAGCGCTCACCGGCTCGGTCGCGGCGGTCTCCGTCGGCGTCGTGGACGACGTCGCGCTGCTCGACCTCGACTACTCGGAGGACTCGAACGCCGAGGTGGACGTGAACGTCGTCATGACCGGCGACGGGCGCTTCGTCGAGGTGCAGTCGACCGCCGAGCGGGTGCCGTTCGACCGCGCGCGCCTCGACGAGCTGCTCGACCTCGCCGCCTCCGGCATCGAGGAGCTGCAGGGCCACCAGCAGGAGGCCGTCGACGCTCCTCGCGACTAGCATCCCCGCGCTCGGCGGCTGGGACGCGCTCGCGCGCCTCGCCTTCGCGTGCGTGCTCGGCGCGCTGATCGGCTTCGAGCGCGAGCTGCGAGACCGGGAGGCGGGGGTGCGGACGCACCTGCTCGTCTCGCTCGGCTCGGCGCTCTTCACGATCGTCTCGGCGTACGGCTTCCACGAGTTCCTCGTCAACGGCGGCAACGTCGTCCGTGCCGACCCTTCGCGGATCGCCGCGCAGATCGTGACCGGGATCGGCTTCCTCGGGGCCGGCGCGATCATCCGCGAGGGCCTGTCGGTGCGCGGCCTGACGACGGCCGCGACGCTCTGGGTCGTCGCCGCGATCGGCATGGGCTGCGGCGCCGGGTACTACTGGCCTGCCGCGGCGGCGACCGTGCTGACGCTCGTCGCGCTCTGGCCGCTGCGCATCCTCGCCTACCGGCTGATCGAGCGGATCAAGCCGGAGGAGGACCGGATCACGGTCGAGCTGCGCGAGGGGACGCCGCTCGCGAAGCTGTTCGCACACGTGCACAACGTGCGGCACATCGAGCTGATGGACGAGCTCGACCGACGCGTCGTGCACCTCGAGACGCCGGACGTCTCGGAGACCCTCGTCGCCGAGCTCTCCGACCTCGACTTCGTGATCGGCGTGCGGTGGCGGCGCTGAGGGCGACGGTCTGCTCCGCGAACCCGCACAAGCTCGAGGAGTTCCACGATCTCTTCCCGGACTGGGACCTCGAGCTGCTCGGGCGGGACGACTTTCCGGCCGAGGACGGCGCCACCTACCTCGAGAACGCGCTGATCAAGGCGCGCTTCGGCCGGCTCGTGGGGCCGTCCGAACGGTGGATGCTCGCCGACGACTCGGGGATCGAGGCGGCGGCGCTCGCGGGCGGCCCCGGCGTCCAGACGGCGCGGTGGGCGGAGGGGCGGCACGTCGAGAAGCTCCTGTCGGCGCTCGACGGCGTCGCGGACCGCCGCGCGCAGTACGTCTGCGAGCTCGTCTGCGTCGCGCCGGACCGGCGGGAGCTGCGCGGCACGGGCCTCCTGCGCGGCAGGATCGCGGCCGCTCCGGCGGGGACGGAGGGCTTCGGCTTCGACCCCGTCTTCGTCCCGGACGGCGAGGAACGGACGGTCGCCGAGCTCGGCGATGCGTGGAAGGCGGAGCACTCGCACCGCGCGCTCGCCGCGCGCGCGCTCCGCGACGCAATCGGCTGCCTGCGCTAGCGCCGGTCCGAGGGCGCCGCGCGCCCGGAACGCCACCAGTTCACCTCGGCCCCGAGCACGATCACGTTCGCCATCACGTAGAGCCAGACGAGCAGGATCGCGGGGCCGGACAGCGTCTGCAGCACCGGGTTGTGCTTCGAGATGTCGACGTAGACCGGGAGCGCCTGGAAGGTCGCCTCCAGAATCACGGCGGCGGTGACCGCACCCGGGAGCACCTCGCGCAGGGTCAGGTCGACGTTCGTGAGCACGAAGTACGCGGAGGCGAGGAAGACGAACAGCCCGAAGGTCGAGATCGCGATCGCGACGGCGTGCGCGAGCAGCGGGCTGCCGGAGAAGCCGAGGTAGCGCTTGAGGATCTCCTGCCCGATCGACGCGATCACCAGGGAGACGAAGAGCGCGACGAGCGACCCGACCATCATCAGCGTGGCGAGCGCCTTCCCGTGCAGGAAGCCGCGGTTCGGCCGGCCGTAGACGATGTTGAACGCGCTCTCGAGCACGCTGAACAGCGAGAGCGACGACCAGAGCAGGAACGCTCCGCCGACGATCCCGAGTGCGGCGGCGTTCTTCTGGATCGCCCGCACCGCGTGCAGGATCGCGTCGAGCGACGTGTTCGGAAACGTCTTCGAGAGCTGGCGCACGAAGAACGACCCCTCGTCCGCCTGGTGCACCAGCCCGAGCAGCGCGAGCGCGAGGAAGAGCAGCGGGACGAACGAGAGGAGGGCGAAGTAGGCGATCATCGCCGCCAGATGCGTGCCGCGGTCGGCGAAGAACTTGCGGAGAACGCGCCGCACAGCTCGTGAGTATGCTCGGGGACGTGGATGCCTCCCAGGCGATCGCCGAGCTCACGGACATCTCGCCCCAGGTTCGAAGCGTCGTCGTGATCGAAGCCGGCGGGGCGCTCGGCGGCACGAATCTCGCCGCCGAGGACGCGGCGCGGCGGCTCGCCGACGGCGCGCAGCGGCTGCTCGAGGCCGCCGACGCGGTGCGGCCCGGCGTCGCGCAGCTCGAGGCGGCGACGACCTCCGGCAGCGTCTTCGTCGTCCGTGACGGAGAGCGGGCGATCGCCGCGACGACGACGGCGGACCCCACGGTCGGCCTCGTGTTCTACGACCTGAAGACCTGCCTGCGCTCGATCGAGCCGCCCACGCCGCGCCGCCGCAAGGCGGCGCCCGCACCGGCGAAGGAGAAGGAGGCGGACGATGCCGCCGCGTAAGGTCGTGACGGGCGTCCTGCTCGCCGCCGGGTCGCTCGCCGGCTCCGTCCTCTGGCGCCGGCGCGCCGCGCGGAAGCGCGAGCGCGTCGACCTCTACGCGGAGGACGGGTCGGTGCACTCCTACGTCGAGGGCAGCGACGAGGCGACGGGCCTGCTCGCGATCGCGCACGAGCTCCTTTCCCCGGCGTGAGCGCGGTGCGCGACGAGCTCGCACGCGCGCTCCGCGACGCCGCGTACCTCGAGGGCGACTTCGTGCTCCGCTCGGGCCGCCGCTCCCCCTACTACCTCGACAAGTACCGCTTCGAGACGCGCCCCGACCTCTTGCGGCCGCTCGGCCGCGCGATCGCGGAGGCCGTGCGCGAGCACGAGCCGGGGGCGGCGCGGCTCGCGGGGCCGGAGCTCGGGGCGGTGGCGCTCGCGGCCGCGGCCTCGCTCGAGAGCGGCCTGCCGTTCCTCATCGTCCGCAAGGAGGCGAAGGGCTACGGCACCTCGAACCGGCTCGAGGGCGTCTTCGCCGAGGGCGAGTGCGTCTGCCTCGTCGAGGACGTCGTCACCTCCGGCGGCGCGGCGATCGAGGCCGTCGCAGCGCTCCGCGAGGCGGGCCTGCGGGTCTCCACCGCCGTCTGCGTCGTCGACCGGGAGGAGGGGGGTGTCGACGAGCTCGCGCGGCACGCGGTGCGGCTCCGGCCGCTCTTCCGGGCCTCGGAGCTCCTGAAAATGCCCGCAAATCCGCTTGGTTGAGCGGTATCCGACGGCGTTGTTACGGTTTTCGGAGGTCTAGCAGCCCCAGTCCCCGACGCAGGAGGAGTTTCGTTGACCAAGCAGGACTTCATCCAGAAGGTCGCCCAGAAGAGCGGGTTGTCGGCTCGGGACGCGGGCAAGGCCGTGGATGCGTTCATGGAGACCGTCACGGAGACGCTGAAGAGCGGTGATTCCGTGAGCTTCACGGGCTTCGGGAAGTTCTCGGCGTCGCAGCGCGCCGCCCGGCAGGGCGTCAACCCGCGCACGGGCGAGCGCGTGCAGATCGCGGCGACGACCGTGCCCAAGTTCTCGGCCGGCAGCCAGCTCAAGGCCGCGCTCAAGGGGTAGCGCGGGGGGCCGGGGTCCTCGATCGGGGGGCGGCGCGAGCCGCCCTCCGTCGTTCTGGTTACCGTTCAGGAGGATGGCCGTCGCGACGACGATGACCTTCGCCGACCGGCTGGCCGCGCAGGTCGAGCGGAAGCGATCGCAGCTCGTCGTCGGGCTCGATCCGCGCGTCGACCTGATGCCGGTCGAGCTGCGCGGCGACGTCGCCCGCTTCTGCTGCGGGATCATCGACGCCGTCGCGCCGCACGCGGTTGCGGTGAAGCCGCAGCTCGCGTTCTTCGAGGTGCTCGGGCCGGCGGGCATGGCCGCGTTCGACCAGGTGTGCCGCTACGCGCGTCGCGCGGGCCTGCTCGTGATCGCGGACGGGAAGCGCGGCGACATCGGCTCGACGGCACGCGCCTACGCGGAGGCGTACCTCGAGGGAGAGCCCCCGCGCGCCGACGCCCTCACCGTCAACCCCTGGCTCGGCCGCGACGCGGTCGACCCCTTCCTCGGCGCCGTCCGGCGCGGCGGCGTCGGCATCTTCGTCCTCGTGCGGACGTCGAACGCGGGCGGCGACCTCCAGGACGCCGTGCTGAAGGACGGCAGGCCCATGTGGCAGCACGTCGCCTCGCTGGTGGACGAATGGGGCGAGGGGACGGCCGGCGACGTCGGCCTCACCTCGGTCGGCGCCGTCGTCGGCGCCACCCATCCACGCGCGGTCGCGGACGCGCGGCGGCTGATGCCGCGGACGATCATCCTGCTGCCGGGCGTCGGCGCGCAGGGCGGCCGGATCGCCGACCTCGCCCGCGCCTTCCAGAGCGGCCCGGCGAGCGCGCTCGTGAACGCGTCGCGTTCCGTCAACTACGCCTTCCGCGAGACGGGCACGGACTTCCGGGACGCGGCCGGCGCCGAGGCGGCACGGCTCAAGCAGGCGGTCTGGGCCGCGTCGGGCTGGTAGTGCCGGAGCGCGACTGGCGGCGCTACGCGGCGCCGTTCGGCTTCCTGCTCGCGGTGACGCTCGCCGTCGTCCTCATCCGCGCCGGCCTCGAGCAGGGCTCGGGCCGCTCGTCGCGGGGGCCGGCGACGGTGCCGACGATCCCGCGCAAGCACGTCTCGACCACGACCACGACCGGGAAGAAGCCGAAGCAGCGCGCCGTCGCGCAGTACTACACGGTGCAGGCGGGCGACACGTTCGGCGTCATCTCGTCGAAGACGGGCGTCTCGCTGACGACGCTCCAGAAGCTCAATCCGAACGCCAGCTCGACCTCGCTCTTCATCGGCCAGAGGATCCGCATCCGGTGAAGCGGCTGCTCGCACTCGCCGCCGCGGCGCTCGCCCTCGCGCCGGCAGCCCACGCCGGGGCGCCGCCCGTCCTCGCCACGGCCTACCTCGTCGAGGACGCACGGACCGGGGAGGTGCTCGCAGCCTCGAACGCCCACGCCCGCCGGCCGATCGCCTCGATCACGAAGCTCATGACCGTGCTCGTCGCCCTGCAGCACCACAGGCTGTCCGACGTCGTCACCGTCGACCGGCGCGCCGCCGTCGTCGGGGAGTCGAGCGCGCACCTCCGCGCCGGCGAACGGCTCACGGTGCGCGACCTCGTCAAGGCCGCGCTGATCCAGTCGGCGAACGACGCCGCGGCGGCGCTCGCGCTCTCGGTCTCGCCCGACTTCGCGAGCTTCGCCGCGCTGATGAACGAGCAGGCGGCGAAGCTCGGCCTGCGCGACACCCACTTCGTCCGCCCTGACGGCCTCGACGCCGCCGGCGAGTACTCGAGCGCCGCCGACGTGACCGCGCTCGCGCGCGTGCTGATGCGGACGCGCTTCGTGCGGGAGACGGTGCGGCGGCGCACGGACATGATCGCGGGCGGCCGCACGCTACACACGTGGGACGACCTGCTCACGCAGCTCCCGCAGACGATCGGCGTCAAGACCGGCCACACCTCCGCGGCCGGGTGGTGTCAGGTCGCGGCCGTGCGCGGCCGCGGCGTCACCGTCTACGCGACGCTGCTCGGCAGCCCCACGCGCGGCCAGCGCAACGACGACCTCGAGTCGCTCCTTCTCTGGGGGCTCTCGCGCTTCCGCGTCGTGGACGCGGTGCAGGCGGGGCGGACGTACGCCGAGGTGCAGCTGCCGTACGGGCGCAAGCCGCTCGCGCTCCTCGCGCGGCCGCTCCGCGTCGTCGTGCGCGTCGACCGGCTCCTCACCGAGCGCGTCGTGGCGCCCGTGCGCATCGCGCTGCCCGTACGCGTGGGAGCCGTGCTCGGCCGGGTCGAGGTGCGCGAGCGGGGCCGGCTCGTCGGAACGCGCGACCTCGTGGCTTCCCGCACGATTAACAAACCGGGGCTCGTCCGCCGACTAGGGTGGTACGCCGGCAGGACGCTTCACCATCTCGCCCACCTCTTCTGACAGCCGATGATCGTCACCGTCACACTCAACGCGGCGATCGACCGGACCCTGACCGTCCCGAACTTCCAGCGGGGGCAGCGGCACCGGGCGAGCGCCGGCATCACGCTCGCGGGCGGCAAGGGCATCAACGTCGCGCGCGCCCTGAAGGCGCTCGGCGTGCCGGTCGTCGCGACGGGCTTCGTCGGCGGCGTCACCGGCACGCGGATCGTCGAGGAGCTGACGGCGGAGGCGATCCTCAACGACTTCGTCCACATCGACGGCGAGTCGCGCACGTCGACCGCCGTCGTCGACCCCACCGGCGGCACGTACACGGAGATCAACGAGTGGGGTCCGGCGGTGCGCGAGGAGGAGCTCGAGATGCTCCTCGAGAAGCTCCACTACCTGACGCAGGGCGCCGAGGTCGTCGTCTTCGCCGGCTCGCTGCCCCGCGACGTGCCGGACGAGTTCTACGCCGAGGCGGCCCGCGACCTCACGAAGCGCCACGTGCCCGTCGTCCTCGACACGGAGGGCGAGCCGCTCCGGCTCGGCGTCGAGGCGGAGCCGTTCCTCGTCTCGCCGAACCAGGTCGAGGCGGAGGCGCTCGTGGGCCAGGAGTTCCACGACGACGAGGACTTCCGCGTCGCGCTCCGCACGATCGCCGACCTCGGCGCCCGGAACGTGCTGATCACGACCGACACGGGCTGCGTCGCGTCGCTCCGCGAGGAGCGCGACGCGACCTCGTACCGCGTCGTCGCGCCGCACCTCGAGCCCGTCTCGACCGTGGGCGCGGGCGACGTCCTGCTCGCCGCGTACCTGGCGGCGCGTCATGCCGGGCGGACGCACGAGGAATCGCTCCGGTCGGCCGTCGCCGCCGGCGCGGCGTCGACGCTCGAGGTGGGCGCCGGCCGCTTCGACCCCCGGCAGGCGAGCCGCCTGCAGGCCGGCGTCGAGGTCGCGCAGCTCGCGCCGGTCGAGGCGTAGTCCGCCGCGGCCGGTAACCTGCCGCAATGGACGTCGGCAAGCTCGACCTGGCGCCTCCGGGAACGTCGCTGCCCGAGAAGTTCGCCAAGGAAGGGCTGACCTTCGACGACGTCCTGCTCGTCCCGGCCGAGTCGTCCGTCCTGCCGAACGACGTCTCCACGGCGACCCGCCTGACGCGCACGATCGTGCTCGAGGCGCCCGTCGTCTCTGCGGCGATGGACACCGTCACCGAGGCCGGAATGGCGATCGCGCTCGCCCGCGAGGGGGGCATCGGGATCGTCCACCGCAACCTGCCGATCGCGGCGCAGGTGGGCGAGGTCGACAAGGTGAAGCGCTCGGAGTCCGGGATGATCGTCGACCCCGTGACGCTCCCGCCCAACGCGCGCGTCGGCGACGCCGTCGAGCTGATGGAGCGCTACCACATCTCGGGCGTCCCGATCACCGACGGGGACGGCCGTCTCGTCGGCATCCTCACGAACCGCGACCTCCGGTTCGAGCGCGATCTCGCGCAGCCGGTCTCGGCGCTGATGACGTCGCGTGATCTCGTGACCGGCGCGGTCGGCACGACGCTGCACGAGGCGGAGCGGCTCCTGCACCGCCACCGGATCGAGAAGCTCCCGATCGTCGACGCGGACGGCAGGCTGAAGGGCCTGATCACCGTCAAGGACATCCAGAAGCGCGTCGAGTTCCCGCAGGCGACGAAGGACGGGCAGGGACGCCTCCACGTGGGGGCGGCCGTCGGCGTCGGCCCCGACGCGGTCGAGCGCGCGCAGGCGCTCCTTGCCGCGGGCGCGGACGTGCTCGTCGTCGACACGGCGCACGGGCACTCGCAGGGCGTCGTCGAGATGGTCGCGCGGATCGCCGGCCTCTCCGGCGAGTTCGAGGTCATTGCGGGCAACATCTCGACCGGCGAGGCGGCCGAGGCGCTGATCGACGCCGGCGCGGACGCCGTCAAGTGCGGCCAGGGTCCCGGCGCGATCTGCACGACCCGCGTCGTCGCCGGCGTCGGGGTGCCGCAGGTGACGGCGGTGCACGACGTCGCGCAGGCGGCGCAGCGGCACGGCGTGCCGGTGATCGCCGACGGGGGCATCACCTCGTCCGGCGACGTCGCGAAGGCCATCGCCGCCGGCGCGGACACCGTGATGCTCGGGTCGATGCTCGCCGGCACCGACGAGGCGCCGGGCGACGTGATCGTCGTCCAGGGCGAGCGCTTCAAGGAGTACCGCGGCATGGGCTCGCTCGGCGCGATGAAGGCGCGCAGCTTCTCGAAGGACCGCTACTTCCAGGGCGACGTCGAGGACGTCGAGAAGCTCGTCCCCGAAGGGATCGAGGCGCGCGTCCCCTACAAGGGGCCGGTCGGCGCGGTGCTGCACCAGATCGTCGGCGGGCTCCGGCAGGCGATGGGCTACTGCGGCGCGCCGACGATCGACGCACTGCAGTCGGCGCGCTTCGTCCGCATCACCGGCGCAGGGCTGCGCGAGTCGCACCCGCACGACGTCACGATCACGAAGGACGCGCCCAATTACCGACGCGGCTAGCCTGCTGCACTTCCCGGAGCCGGACCTGGAGGAGCGCCCCGTGCTCGTCGTCGACTTCGGCGGGCAGTACGCGCAGCTGATCGCCCGCCGCGTGCGCGAGGCGCGCGTGTACTCGGAGATCGTGTCGCACCGCTCGACCGCCGACGAGATCAGGCGCCGCAACCCCGTCGCGCTCGTCCTCTCCGGCGGCCCCGCGTCGGTCTACTCGGAGGGCGCGCCGCGGATGGACACGGACGTGTTCGGGCTCGGCGTCCCGACGCTCGGCATCTGCTACGGCGCGCAGCTGCTTGCGCTCGAGCTCGGCGGCCGCGTCGACAAGACCGGCGCGGGCGAGTACGGGAAGGTCGAGCTGCGCGCGGACGACGAGGGGGAGCTGTTCGCGTCGCTCCCGACCGAGCAGACGGCGTGGATGTCGCATCGCGACACCGTCGTCGCGCCGCCGCACGGCGCGCGCGTCGTCGCGACGTCGCAGCACACGCCGGTCGCCGCGTTCGAGGATCGGGGGCGCAGCCTCTACGGCGTCCAGTTCCATCCGGAGGTCGTGCACACGCCGCACGGGCAGGATGTCTTGAAGAACTTCCTCTACGACGTCGCCGGAGCGGCGCCCGCGTGGACGCCTGCCGCGGTGATCGAGGAGCAGGTGGAGCGGATCCGCGCGCAGGTCGGGAAGGAGCGGGTGCTCTGCGCGCTCTCCGGAGGTGTCGACTCGGCCGTCGCGGCGCTCCTCGTCCACAAGGCGGTCGGAGACCGCCTGACCTGCGTGTTCGTCGACCACGGCCTCCTGCGGAAGGGGGAGGCGGAGCAGGTCGTGGAGACGTTCGGCGGCCACTTCCACGTGCCGCTCGTGCACGTCGAGGCGGAGGAGCGCTTCCTGACGCGCCTCGACGGCGTCACCGACCCCGAGCGGAAGCGCAAGATCATCGGCGAGGAGTTCATCCGCGTCTTCGAGGAGGAGGCGCGCAAGCTGGGGGACGTGCGCTGGCTCGTCCAGGGGACTCTCTACTCGGACGTGATCGAGTCGGGCGGAACCGACGGTGTCGCCGAGACGATCAAGTCGCACCACAACGTGGGCGGCCTGCCGGCCGACATGAAGATGCGGCTCGTCGAGCCGCTGCGACTCCTCTTCAAGGACGAGGTGCGCCGGGTCGGCGAGGAGCTCGGGATGCCGGAGCGGATGGTCTGGCGCCAGCCGTTCCCGGGGCCGGGGCTCGCGATCCGCATCATCGGCGACGTCACGCTCGAGCGCCTCGAGACGCTCCGCGACGCGGACGCGATCCTGCAGGAGGAGGTGCGCAAGGCCGGCCTCTACCGGGAGCTCTGGCAGTCGTTCTGCGTCCTGCCGGCGATCCGCTCGGTCGGCGTCCAGGGCGACTCGCGCACGTACGGCTACCCGATCGCGATCAGGGCCGTCACCTCGGAGGACGCGATGACCGCCGACTGGGCGAGGCTGCCGTACGACCTGATCGAGGTGATCGCGTCGCGGATCGTCAACGAGATCCCGGCCGTGAACCGCGTCGTGCTCGACGTCACGTCGAAGCCGCCCGCGACGATCGAGTGGGAATAGGCCGGCGCCCCGCCGGCGCCGGCGCCCGTCTACGTCGCGTAGGCCAGGATCCACTCGCGCAGGAACGGCTCCGCGAGGTCGTAGGCGCCGCCGCGGTCCTTGCGGACGAGCTCCTGGTCGAGCAGCGGCCGGAGCGCGCGCTGGACGCCCGACGTCGGCGGCAGGGCGTGGGTGAGCCGGTACGCGTTCGAGAACGGGCGGCCCGGCTCGCGCGCGAGCGCCTGCAGGAGGAGCTTCTGCGGCGGAGTGCTCCGTTCCCAGATCAGCGTGAAGCGGGCGTTCTCCGCCTGGAGGACGAGGTCGAGCGCCTCGTCGACGTCGCCGCTCGAGGCCGTGAACCCGTGCGGCACGACGTCCCACAGCACGTGGGCGAGCTCCTGCGTCGCATGAGGGTGGCCGCCCGTGACCTGCAGGAGACGGTCGAGCGCGCCCTCGGCGACGGCGCGCTCGGTCCGTTCGAACTGCGCCCGTACGAACGCCGCGAAGTCGGTCTCCGAGATGGGCCCGAGCTCCATCGCGACGCCGCTCTTGTAGAACGGCTCGTTCGCGTCGGTGAAGAGCCTCCGCATCATGTCGCGGCGGCTCCCGGCGTAGACGTGCGCGACGTTCTCCTGGAGCTGGAAGACGGACCGCATCAGCGCCGGCAGGTGCCGGTCGAGCTGCAGGACCTGCTGGAACTCGTCGAAGAAGACGACGACGCGGCGACCGCGGCGCTCGGCCAGCTCGGCCGGGAGCTCGAGCAGCCGCTCGATGGTCGCGTCGATGTCGCCGGGCCGCGGGGAGGCCTGGAAGCCGAACGTCATCCCGCCGTGCGTGTCGACCGTCATCGACGGCGTGATCCGGAGCGACGCGAACACCCGCAGCCGCTCGCGAGCCCGCAGCAGCACCGAGGCCAGGTCGTCGTGGATCGACTGCGCGAGCTTCTCCGCGAAGCGCTCCTTCGTCGGCGTGGTCATCAGGTCGACGCTGACGGACGGGATGCCCCGGGAGGCGAGCTCGCGGAGCGCCGCCGCCACGAGGGACGACTTGCCGTAGCGCCGCGGCGCGATCACGGCGACGTTGATCCCGTTCTCGAGGTGACGCTCGAGCCGCCGCAGCTCCTCGTCGCGGTCCGTGAAGCCGGTCTCGGCGACCTGGCGGCCGAAGACGAAGGGGTTCCGCAGCCGCTCGCTCACGGAGACGTATTATACGGAACTGTGTTGAACGGAGGCGTGACCCGGTGACGACCCCCTACCGGCTCGAGACTGACCGGCTCGTCCTGCGCTGCTGGGAGCCGGAGGACGCGCCGCTCCTCAAGGACGCCGTCGACCGGAGCCTCGCGCACCTGCGCCCGTGGATGCCGTGGACGCCGGACGAGCCGGAGCCGCTCGACGTCGTCTACGAGCGGCTGCGCGGCTTCCGCGGCCGCTACGACCTCGACGAGGACTTCGTGCTGGGCGTCTTCTCGCCCGACGACGCGCGCGTCCTCGGCGGCACCGGCCTGCACACGCGCCTTGGCGAGGGCGCGCTGGAGATCGGCTACTGGATCGCCGCGGACGCCGTCGGCCGCGGCTACGCGACCGAGCTCGGCGGCGTGCTCACGCGCGCGGCGTTCGAGCACTTCGGCGTCGACCGGGTCGAGATCCGCGTCGACCCCGCGAACGCCCGGAGCGCGCGCGTGCCGCAGAAGCTCGGCTTCGCGCTCGAGGCGACGCTCGGCCGGCGCCTGCCGGCGAAGCAGGGATCGGAGCTCCGCGACGTCCAGGTGTGGACGCTGTTCGCGGGCGAGCTCGCCGCGTCGCCGTGCTCGCGGTTCGCCTACGTCGCCTACGACGCGCTCGGCCGCCCGCTCTAGTCCTTCGGGCCGCCCGCGACGTAGATCACCTGGCCGCTCACGTACGAGGCGTCGTCCGAGCAGAGGAACGCGATCGTCGAGGCGACGTCCTCTGGCTGCCCGACGCGCTGCAGCGGCACGGCGGCCGCGACCGCCTTCGTGAAGTCCTCGAACTGCATGCCGAGCCGGTCGGCGGTCTGCCGTGTCATCGCGGTCTCGATGAATCCCGGTGCGACGCAGTTGACGTTGACGTTGAACGGCCCGAGCTCGATCGCAAGCGTCTTCGTCATCCCCTGCAGGCCCGCCTTCGCGGTCGAGTAGTTCGTCTGGCCGCGGTTGCCGAGCGCCGAGGTCGAGGAGACGAGCACCATCTTCCCGCTGCGCTGCTCGACCATGTGCTGCTGCGCCGCGCGCACGGCGAAGAACGTGCCCTTCAGGTGCGTGTCGACGACGGCGTTCCAGTCCTCGTCCGTCATCTTGAAGAGGAGGTTGTCGCGGATGATCCCGGCGCACGTCACGAGCACGTCGAGCGAGCCGCCGGCCTCCACCGCGGCTGCGACGGCCGCCTCGACCTCCTCGCGGCTCGTCACGTCGCAGCGCACGGCGCGGCCGCCGATCTCCGCCGCGGTCGCCTCGGCGGCCGAATCGTCGAAGTCCGCGACGACGACGGTCGCGCCCTCGGCGGCGAGCCGTTTCGCGGTCGCCGCCCCGATGCCCTTGGCGCCGCCCGTCACGAGCGCCGTCTTCCCCTGGAACCGCGTCATGCGGCCGACGATATAGGTTGCCGCGATGGAGCTCCGCGAGATCCTCGCCCGCCGGCGGATGCACCGCGCCTTCCTGCCCGACCCGATCCCCGAGGAGCAGATCGAGCGCATCGTCTCGGTGATCCGGCGTGCGCCGTCCGGCGGGTTCAGCCAGGGCGGCAGCATCGTCGTCGTCACGGACGCCGCAAAGCGCGCCGAGATCGCGGCCGCCTTCGGCGACGAGCACTACTCGACCCGCGGCCGGAACTTCGTCGCCGACGCGCCCGTGCACCTCGTGCTCTCGGCGAACGAGTCGCTCTACCACGCCCGCTACAACGAGCCCGACAAGCTCGCGGCGACGGGCGGCGTCGAGGTGAGCTGGCCGGTGCCGTACTGGTTCGTCGACGCGGGCGCGCTGATGATGCTCGTGTTGCTCGCGGCGATCGACGAGGGGCTCGCGAGCGCCTTCATCGGGCACCCCGACCAGAAGCGGATCTTCGACGAGCTGCTCGGGCTCCCGGAGGAGGTCGTACCGATCGGCCTCGCGCTCGTCGGCAGGCCCGGCGACGCCCCCTCGCCGGGGTCGCGCTTCGCGGAGCGGCGCCGCGCCGCCGGCGACCTCGTGCACTGGCAGCGCTGGTAGCGCTCAGCCGGGCGGCAGCTGCACCGGCCCGTAGCGGGCCCGCACGGCGTCCACGAACGCCGCGAGCTGCCCCGCCGTCGCGGCGTCCGAGATCTCGAGCACGTTCTCGGCGTTGCGCTCGCCGCTTCGCGAGAGGTTGAACGAGCCGACGAACGAGACGTCATCGCAGACGACGACCTTCGCGTGCATGAAGTCGTGCACCGTCCCGTCCCCGTACGGCGTCGACTCCTTGCCGGTGAACTCGCCGCGCATCACCTGTTGCAGGAGCGGCAGCTTCCACGACACGTTCGCGTTCGCGCGCCACTGCGCGATCACCTCGCGCACCTGGGTCGCGTCGACGCAGCCGGCGAGGTCGACGGAGCGGTCTGCGATCACCTGCGCGAGGGTGCCCAGGACGGGGCCGGTCGTGATCACGGGCGAGCAGATGCGTACGCGACGCTTCGCGCGGCGGATCTGCTTCGCGATCCGCGCCGACAGGTCCTCGCCGTGACCCGGGGTGAACCAGGCGCGGATGCCGTCGTCGACGCGGGGATCGACGAACCCGCTTCGTGCGACGTCGCCCGTGGCCCAGAGCTGGTCGAAGTCGATGCGGTACGCCTTCGCGAGCGGCTCCGAGCGGACGACCGCGACGACGTTCTCCTGCCGCGACCACGAGTCGTCGGTCCAGTTCATCGAGCCGGTCCAGACGTTCGCGCCGTCGCGGACGACGTACTTGTGGTGCATGAGGTCCGGGATCCCGGCGACCGCCTTCCCCGCCACCGGCAGGGATGCGATCAGCCGCACGTCGGGCTCGGGCGGCGGCGGCACCGGGATCGGCGCGCCGTGGTCGACGTTGTAGAGGAAGCGGATCTTCACCCCGCGCTCGGCGGCGCGGCGGAACGCGTCGCCCACCACGGCCGCCGTCTCCGCACCGAGGTTGAAGTCGTACTGTGCGACGTCGAGCGTCTCGCGCGCCTCGTCGAGGAACCCGGCGACGGCTCGCGCGACCTCCGCCGGCTGCTGTCCGCCGTCCGTCAGAGTCCGGATCTGGATGAGCTCGTTCATGGACCGTCTCGCCGCTGCCCGCATCGGGCGGACGACGAACTTCTACCGGGTCGGAGGCGGCGCCGCCGTGCGGCGGGCGCGTCTCGAGACCTATCTGGAGTCGCGGCGTGCCGCGCCGGTGCTGCTCGTCGGCGAGGCGCCGGGTTACCGCGGCGCGCGCGTCTCCGGCATCCCGTTCACGTCCGAGCGTCAGCTCACCGGTTCGGGCCCGGCCGAGGCGACGGCGACGATCGTGCAGCGGGTGCTCTCCGAGCTGGGCGTCGCCGAGGGCGTGCTGCTCTGGAACGTCGTCCCGACCCATCCGGGCACCGCGACCTCCAACCGCCCGCCGACGCCGGCCGAGGTGCGCGCGGGGCGTGTCTTCGCGGAGGAGCTCGCGCGCGGGCGGCTCGTCGTCTGCGTCGGGCGGGTCGCGCACGGCGCGCTCGGCGGTGCCTACGTGCGCCATCCCTCCCGCGGCGGCGCCCGCGCGTTCGAGGCCGCGCTCCGTGCTCTAATCGTCGCGTGACGCCCGTCCGCCGGAACGCGCTGCTGCTTGCGGCGGGTCTCGTGTGCCAGTCCGGGATGATTCAGCTCGCCGTCGCGCTCGGCACGGTGACGATCGTCGCCGTCACCGGCGTGCACAGCATCCTCGGTCTCGGGCCGGCGGTGTTCCTCGTCGCGGGGGCGCTCGCGGTCGGTCCTGCCGGGCGGCTCTCCGACCGGATCGGGCGGATGCCCGTGATCCGCAGCGGGTTCGTGCTCGGCACCCTCGGGCCCTGGGTGACCGCGGCCGCGTGCGCGACCCGCTCGGGGCCGCTCGTCTTCCTCGGCCTCGGGCTCTGCGGTGCAGGGCAGACGATCGTCCTCCTCTCGCGCGCCGCCGCCGCGGAGATGTTCCCGCCGGAGCGGCGCGCGCGGGGCATGTCCTTCGTGCTCTTCGGCGTCGTCTCCGGCGCCATCTGGGGCCCGGTCGTCTTCGGCCCGATGTTCTCGGGCCGCTCCTTCGGCGCGCACGAGCTCGTCGTCCCGTGGCTCGCCGCGGGCGCGTTCACGATCGGCGGCCTCGCGCTCTCGTTCGGCGTCAGGCCGGACCCGCGCGAGCTCTCCCGCCGGTTCCGCGACGACGACGAGCCGGCCGCCGAGGCGGCGCCGCTCGCCGAGCTCCTCCGACGGCCGGGCGTCGCGACCGCGATGGTCGCGGCGGTGTCGAGCTTCTCGCTGATGGCGGGCGTGATGAACCTCGCCGGCTACATCGCCGTCGGCCACCACCACCCGCAGGGGGACGTCTTCACCGTGATCAGCATCCACATCGTGGGCATGTACGGCCTCGTGCTCGTGATCGGCGACGTGATCGACCGCCTGGGCCGCCGCACCTCGATGGTCACGGGACTCCTGCTGATCGCCCTCTCGAACGCGGCGCTGACGTGGGTCGCCTCGATCGCCGGGATGAGCGTCGCGATGTTCGGGCTCGGCCTCGGCTGGTGCCTCTCCTACATCGCGGCGACGACGGAGCTCGTGGGCCTCGCGGGGCCGGCGGAGCGCGGGCGGCTCGTCGGCGCCAGCGACCTCCTCTCGAGCTTCGGCGGCGCCGCGCTCGCCCTCGGCGGCGGCGTCGTCTACACGAGCGGCGGCGGCTCCGTGCCGCTCGCGCTCCTCGCGGCGGGCCTCGGAGGGCTTGCAGCGGCGTGGGTGGCCGGGAGCGGCGGAACGCTGCTACCATCTCCCGCGGCGGACGCCTGAGTCCGCCCTTTCTCCGTATGAAGACGTATTCCGCAAAGCCGGGCGAGATCCAGCGCGACTGGGTGGTCGTGGACGCCGAGGGGAAGACCCTGGGGCGCCTCGCCACCGTGATCGCCGACCGCCTGCGCGGCAAGGGGAAGCCGAGCTTCACCCCGCACGTCGACACCGGCGACTTCGTCGTCGTCGTGAACGCCGAGAAGATCGGCGTCACCGGGAAGAAGCTCGACGAGAAGATGTACTACAAGCACTCCGGGTACCCGGGCGGGCTCCGCCAGCGCACGCTGCGCGAGCAGCTCGACCGGCAGCCGACGGAGGTGCTCCGCAAGGCCGTGAAGGGGATGCTGCCCCGCAACAAGCTCGGCCGTGCGCAACTGACCAAGCTCAAGATCTACGCAGGGCCGGAGCACCCTCACGAGGCGCAGGCTCCGACCCCTCTCGAGGTGTGATTTGGCGACGACCGCGCAGTATCTCGGCACCGGCAAGCGCAAGACCTCTGTCGCACGCGTGATCCTGCGGCCCGGCGACGGCGGCACCTGGATCAACGGCAAGACGCTCGAGGAGTACTTCCCGCGGCTCGTGCACCGGGTGCTCGCGACGTCGCCCCTGAAGACCGCCGGTCTCGAGGGGCAGTACGACCTCCGCGTGCGCGTGCACGGCGGCGGGCCGTCGGGGCAGGCGGGCGCGGTCCGCCACGGCATCGCCCGCGCGCTCGTCGAGGTCAACCCGGAGCTCCGCGTGCCGCTGAAGCGCGCCGGCTTCCTCACGCGCGACGCCCGCGTCGTCGAGCGGAAGAAGGCCGGGCTGCACAAGGCCCGCAAGGCGCCGCAGTTCAGCAAGCGGTAGAACCTCCTTTCGCATGCCGCGGAGGTACTTCGGCACCGACGGTGTCCGTGGGATCGTCGGCGAGCTCCTGACGCCGGAGCTCGTCGAGCGCCTCGGGCGCGCCGCCGCGACGTGGACCGGCGCCGCCAGGGTGTTCGTCGGCCGCGACACCCGCGCGTCCGGTGTCGAGCTCGAGGAGGCGTTCGCGCGCGGCGTCGTCTCCGCCGGGGGCGACTGCGTCCTCGCGGGCGTCCTGCCGACGCCCGCCGTCGCCCTCGCCGCGCTCGACCTCGGCGTCGTCATCTCCGCGTCGCACAACCCGCCGGAGTACAACGGCGTCAAGTTCTTCGACGGGGAGGGCAGGAAGCTCTCGGACGAGTCGGAGGAGCAGATCGAGGCGCTGCTCACGGCGGCGCCCGCCGCCGACCAGGGACAGATCTCCCGCGTCGAGGCGGCGACCGACTCGTACCTCGAGCACGTGCTCACGCGTTTCGGCGCCGACCTCGCCGGGCTGCGCATCGTCGTCGACTGCGCGAACGGCGCCTATTCCGGGCTCGCAGCGCAGGCGTTCGAGCGTTGCGGCGCCGAGGTGCTCGCGATCGGCGACGCCCCGGACGGCACGAACATCAACGTCGGCTGCGGCGCGACCGACCTCGCGCTGCTGCAGCGCACGGTGCTCGAGGGCGGCTTCGACCTCGGGATCGCGTTCGACGGGGACGGCGACCGCATGCTCGCGGTCGACGAACGGGGCGAGGCCGTCGACGGCGACCAGATCATCGCGATCCTCGCACTCGATCTCGGGGTGGACGTCGTCGCCGTCACGGTGATGACGAACCTCGGGTTCCACGCGCTGATGCGCGAGCGGCAGATCCGGGTCGTCACCACCGACGTCGGCGACCGCTACGTGCTCGAGGCGCTGCAGCGCGAAGGCGCGCTGCTCGGAGGCGAGCAGTCGGGCCACGTCATCTACCTGCGCGACCACGTGACCGGCGACGGGCTCGCCGCCGGCCTTCTGCTCTGCGGCGCCCTCCGCGGCCGGCCGCTCAGCGAGGCGGCGGCGGTGATGCCGCGCTACCCGCAGGCGAAGGAGAACGTGCGCGTCGCCGGGAAGGAGCTCACGCCGGCGGTCGAGGCGGAGGTCGCGCGGCTGAACGCGGAGTGGGACGGAAAGGGCCGCGTGCTCGTGCGGCCGTCCGGCACCGAGCCCTTGATCCGGGTGCTCGCGGAGGCAGAGAATCGGGATGTGGCCCAGAAAGCCTGTGGTACGATCGCTGCGCTCGTCAGACGTGAGCTCGGCTGACCGCCCCGACGGAGGGGTGACCATTCAGCCGGGCTTTCGTGCTTCCGAAGACCGGTTCGTGGGCAAATTCCGGCTTTCCCCCGAGGTTTGAGGCAAGGAGGCTCCGAATGTGCGGGATCATCGGATACGTCGGCAGCCGCGCCTCCAAGCCGCTGCTCCTGCAAGGTCTCCAGCGCCTCGAGTACCGCGGCTACGACTCCGCCGGCATCGCCCTCCTCGAGGACGACGGCCTCGACTACGTGCGCGCGGTCGGGCCGCTCGACGTGCTCAAGGACATCGCCGGCCCGAACGGCTCCCTCTCGTCGACGGGCCTCGGCCACACTCGTTGGGCGACCCACGGCGGCGTCACCGAGCACAACGCGCACCCGCTCACAGGATGCGACGCGAGCCGCGTCGCGATCGTCCTGAACGGGATCGTCGAGAACTATCGCGAGCTGCGCGAGGAGCTCCTCGCTGGCGGCCACTCGTTCTCCTCCGAGACGGACGCCGAGGTCGTCGTGCACCTGCTCGAAGACGCCTACGACGGCGACCTCGTCCAGGCGGTGCGCGACGTCTTCGCGCGGCTCGAAGGGCACTTCACCTTCGTCGTCATCCACCGCGACCACCCGAACCACCTCGTCGGCGTGCGCCACCAGACGCCGATGGTCGTCGGGCTCGGCGACGGCGAGAACTTCCTCGCGTCGAACCTCGCGGCGTTCCTCTCCGAGACGCGCCGCGTGCAGTTCCCGGACGACGGCGAGATCGTGTCGATCACGCCCGAGGAGGTGACGATCGTCGACGCGTACACCGGCGAGCTCGTCGAGCACGACGTCGTCGAGGTCGACTGGGACGACGCCGCCGCCGAGCGCTCGGGCTACGAGACGTTCATGCTCAAGGAGATCTACGAGCAGCCGGAAGGCGTCGCCGAGACGATCGGCGACCGCGTCCGCCACGGCCACCTCGTCCTCGAGGGGCTCGGCATGACCGAGGACGAGCTGAAGACGCTGAAGCGGATCGTCATCGTCGCCTGCGGGACCTCGTACCACGCCGGCGTCGTCGGCCGCTACGCGATCGAGGAGTGGGCGCGCGTGCCGGTCGAGCCGGACGTCGCGAGCGAGTGGATCTACCGCAACCCCGTGATCGACCCAGGCACGCTCGTGATCGGCATCTCCCAGTCCGGCGAGACGCGCGACACGATCCAGGCGATGAAGCTCGCGCGCAGCGCGGGCGCGCGTACGGTCGCGATCACGAACATGATGGGCTCGCAGATCACCCGCGAGGTGGACTCGGTGCTCTTCACGCGCACCGGACTCGAGGTCGGCGTGGCCGCGTCGAAGACCTTCACCGCGCAGGTCGCGCTCCTCTTCCTGATCGGCCTGAAGCTCTCCCAGTGCCGGGAGACGCTGCCGAAGGACGAGGTCGAGTTCATCCTCGACGAGGTCTACGACCTCCCGAACAAGATGCAGCGTTTCCTCGACGGCGACCACCCGATCGAGGAGATCGCGCAGCGGTTCCACGACCACCCGTTCTTCCTGTACCTCGGGCGCCACATCGGGTTGCCGGTCGCGCTCGAGGGCGCGCTGAAGCTGAAGGAGATCTCCTACATCCCGACCGAGGGCTACTCGGCCGGCGAGATGAAGCACGGTCCGATCGCGCTCCTCGACGAGGGGACGCCGGTCGTCGTCGTCGCGACGCGCATCCACGTCTACGACAAGATCGTCTCGAACATCCAGGAGACGCGCGCGCGCGGCGCGCACGTGATCGCGATCGCGACCGACGGCAACGAGGACATCCAGCACCACGCGGACGACGTCATCTACGTGCCGACCTCGCCCGCGTTCCTCCAGGCGGCGCTCGCGGTCGTGCCGCTGCAGCTGCTCGCCTACCGGATCGCGCGGCTGCGCGGCCTCGACGTCGACAAGCCGCGGAACCTCGCGAAGACCGTCACGGTCGAATGACCGCATGAACCTGGTTCGGCTTCGCCGAAACCAGGTTCGGGGCTACGCCGCGACCGCTTCGACGCGCACGCTCGCGAGCGCGGACTCGACGAACGCGCGCGCGGCGGGCGAGTGGTAGCGGTCGCGGTGGCGGACGATGTGGATCGTCCGCGGCGGCACCTGGTCGCCGAGCTCGACGACCGAGATGCGCGGGTCGCCCGCGTCCACGGTCAGCCGCGGCATCACGGCGACGCCGATCTCCGCCGCCACGAGCCCCTGCACCGTGCCGTTGTCGTCGGTGCGGAACGCGAACGCGGGCTCGCGACCGGCCGCACGCAGCGCAGCCTCGAACGGCTGCGTCGAGCGGCAGGCACGGAAGCCGATCAGCGGCTGCTCTCCGATCTCGACGAGCGACGGCGTCGGGCCCGCGGCCAGCGGTGAGCCCTTCGCCACGACGAGCACGTAGGGGTCGCGCAGGAGCTCGATCGCCTCGAGCGGGGCGTCGCCGAAGGGCGGCAGCACGAACGCGACGTCGACCTCGCCGCGCTCGACCAGCTCGCTCAGCTCCTCGTCGCTGTCGCGCTCCTCGAGCGTCACGTCGACCTGCGGCCACGCGTCCCGGAACCGGCGCATGATCTCGGGGAGGAGGCGCGCGCCCACGGACTGGAAGGAGCCGACGCACAGGGTGCCGGCCGCGCCCGTCTTCAGCGCGTGCAAGTCGGCCTGCGCCGCCTCGAGCCGCGCCACGATCGAGCCGGCGTGGCGGAGCAGCAGCTCGCCAGCCTCGGTCGGCGAGACCGGCCGTGGGCCGCCCGGGCGCTCGAGGAGCTTCTCGCCGACGATCCGCTCGAGCGTGGCGATCTGCTGGCTGACCGCGGACTGGGTGTAGCCGAGCCGGGCGGCCGCCCGGCCGAACGAGCGCTCCTCGGCCACCGCCTGCAGGGCCGCGAGGTGGCGGATCTCGACCCCCAGCCAGCTGTCGGTTCTATCAGGATGCATGATCGGTATGAAAAGTATCACGATTTGCCCTGATAGTCCCTGCACAGGCACGATCAGGGCATGACCCTGATCCTCTTCCTCCTCGCCGTCGTGGCGATCTGCGTGCTCGGCGCCGTCTTCGGGCGCGACTCGCGGATCGACGATCTGACCGGCCACCACCGCCCGAACCTGTAGGCCTACGCGGCGCTCGCCCGGCGCTCCCAGCGGGTCTCCCAGCCCGCGCGGGTGAGCGCCGAGACGATCGCGCGCTGGACGAGCCGCCCGCCCCGCGCGCGGCCGAGCAGGTGTACGCGAAGCGGCGTCTCCCCGAGGTCGAGCTCGAGCCGGGCGGCCGTCCCCGGGAGCGTCAGCTCCTCGCGCACGACGTAGTCGCCGCGCGGGTCGGGCCGCTCGCTGATCCGCACCTCCCACTCCGAGACGGCGGGCAGCGGCCGCCACTCGAGCACGTGTCCGCGTCCGCGGCGCACCTCCATGTTCCCGCTCACGGTCGGACGCGTCCGCAGCAGCGGACGCGCGGGCTGCGGCGCCGGGGGCGCCTGCGCGGTCTCCACGCTCTTCCCGGCGGAGCGGCGCGCGCGGTGCACGGCGCCGACGCGCTCGAGGCGGCGCAGCGCCTCGGAGAGCTCGCGGCCCTCGAGGCCCGCCGACCGGATGCGCTCGCGGAGGCCGTGCCAGTCCGGGTCGCGGCCCGCCGCCACGGCGGCGCGCGCCTCGCTGAGGATCGAGTCGAGCACGACCACAGGCTGCCCGAAATCACTCGTCGGGCGCGCCGCGCAACCGCTTCACCTGCGCGCGCCGCCGCTTCTCGTCGAGCCGCCGCTCCCGCGAGGCGGCCGTCGGCGCCGTCGGCTTGCGGCGGCGACGCACCCTCGTCGCCTCGCGCAGCTGCTCGACGATCCGATCGGCGGCGAGCTCGCGGTTTCTGAGCTGCGACCGCTCGTCCTGCGCGACGGCGCGCACGACCGGGCCGAGCCGCTCCAGCACCCGTTGCCTCTCCGCGCGCGTCAGTCCCGTCGACTCCGCGACGTCGAAGAGCGCCTCCGCGCGCGTCGAGCTCTTCTGCGCGTGCTGGCCGCCCGGACCGCTCGAGCGCGAGAAGCGGAACGCGATCTCCGACCGAATAGACTCGATGTCCATGGCGGCCATTCTCCTGGACGTGGACGGTGTGCTGTACGTCTCGGGAGCGCCGATCGCCGGAGCGGCATCCGCGGTGCGCGAGCTGCGCGAGGCGGGGCACCGGCTCCGGTTCGTGACGAACTCGACGACCCGGTCGCGGGCGCAGCTCGCCGAGCACCTGCGCGAGCTCGGGATCGAGCTCGACGACGACGAGCTGCAGACGACGGGGGCTGTCGCCGCGCGGGCGTTGCAGGGCAAGCGCGTGCTCGCGCTGACGATGCCGGGCATCCTCGACGACCTCGAGGGCCTCCAGCTCGTCGGCATGAACGTCGACGCCGTCCTCATCGGCGGCGCCGACGAGGGCGAGGAGACCGGCCGCGTCTTCTCGTACCTCAACCTGAACCGCGCCTTCCACGAGCTCGACGCCGGCGCCGACCTCTACTGCCTCCACAAAAACAGGTGGTGGCAGACGACGGACGGCCCGCGCCTCGACGGCGGCATGTTCGTCGCGGGCCTCGAGTACGCGGCGGGGACGGAGGCGACGGTGCTCGGGAAGCCGAGCGCGGCGTACTTCAAGGCGGCGCTCGAGGCGCTCGACGCCGAGGCGGAGCTCACGTGGATGGTCGGCGACGACCTCGAGGGCGACGTCCTCGGCGCGCACAACCACGGGATGCGGACGGTGCTCGTCCGCACCGGGAAGTTCCGGCCCGACGAGGTCGAGCGGTCGTCGGTGCAGCCGGACGGGATCGTCTCCTCGATCGCGCACCTGCCGCGGTGGCTCGAGGCCAACCTCTAGGTGCTGCGCGTCGGCGTCGACCTGATCGAGATCGAGCGGATCCGTGCCGCGCTCGCGCGGCACGGCGAAAGCTTCAAGGAGCGCTGCTTCACCGAGGCCGAGCGTGCGTACTGCGACGGGAAGCCGAACCCCGCGCAGCACTACGCCGGCCGCTTCGCGGCGAAGGAGGCGGTGGGGAAGGCGCTGGGCTCGGGCGTCTACTTCACCTGGAAGGAGATCGAGATCCGCGGCCGGCCGAAGCCGGGCGTCCACCTGTCCGGCCGCACCGCCGCCTTTGCCGCGCGGCTCGGGGCCGAGCGGATCGAGCTCTCGATGACCCACTCCCGCGGGCTCGCCGCGGCCGTGGCGGTCGCGCTGGACGTGGGATGAGGCTCGTCCCGCTGCTCACGGCAGAGGAGACGCGGCGGGCCGAGGAGGCGCACCCCGGGCCGCTCGACGAGCTGATGGAGCGCGCCGGAACCGCGGTCGCCGAGACGGTTCTCCGGTCCTTCCCGGGCCGCGTCACCGTCGTCTGCGGCGGCGGCTCGAACGGCGGCGACGGCCGCGTCTGCGCCCGCGTCCTGCGCGAGGCGGGGCGCGACGTCCACGTCGTCGACGCGGTCGGCGACCTCGGCGAGCCGGACGTGATCGTCGACGCGCTGCTCGGGATCGGCCTCCGCGACGCGCCGCGCGAGGACGCGGCGCGGATGATCGAGCTGATGAACGCGAGCGGGCGGCCGGTCGTCGCCGTCGATGTCCCGTCGGGCGTGAACGCGTCGACGGGCACGGTGCCCGGCGCGGCGGTGCGCGCCGCCGCGACGGTCACCTTCGGCGCGGCGAAGGTCGGCCTCGCCGTCGCACCGGGGCGCTTCCACGCAGGCGCGGTGCAGATCGCGCCGATCGGGCTCCGGCCGCGCGAGCACGAGCACGCGCTCGTCCCCGCCTCGGCGCTCCTCGAGGTGCCGGCGAAGGGGCCGGTCTCGACGAAGTACTCCGCGGGGTCGGTGCTCGTCGTCGGCGGCTCGCGCGGTCTCACCGGGGCGCCGATGCTCGCCGCCCTCGCGGCGTTCCGGGCCGACGCGGGCTACGTCGCCGTCGCGGCGCCCGAGTCGGCGCTGCCGGTGCTCGAGGGGAGGCTGCTGGAGGCCGTGAAGCTGCCGCTGCCGGAGGACCAGTCGGGACGGCTCCTGCCGCGCGCCGCCGACGCGATCCTCGAGGCCGCGGAGAAGGCCGACGCCGTCGCGGTCGGCCCCGGCCTCGGGCGCAGCGACGGGACGGTGGAGCTGGTCCGGATCCTCCTCGAGCGGCTGTCCGTGCCGGTGGTCGTGGACGCGGACGGGCTCTGGGAGCTCGAGCCGTTCGCCCGCAGCGCCCCCACCGTGCTCACCCCCCACAGCGGGGAGCTCGCCCGCCTCCTCGAGACGACGGCCGCCGAGGTCGACGCCGGCCGCCTCGACGCCGTGCGGCGCGCGGCGTCCCGCTTCGGCTCGATCGTGCTCCTGAAGGGCGCCGACACCCTCGTCGCCGCGCCGCGCGAGGGCGTGCTCGTCGCGAGCTACGGCACGCCGGCGCTCGCGACCGCGGGCAGCGGCGACGTCCTGACGGGCGTCGTCGCTGCGTTCCTTGCGAAGGGCATGGAGCCGCGCTTCGCCGCCGCCGCCGCCGCCGTCGCGCACGGCGTTGCCGCCGAGTTGCTCGATCTGCAGCGGGGCGCGGTCGCCTCCGACCTGCTGCCCGGCCTGCAGCGCGCGCTCGCCGGGCACGGCCTCCAGCGCGCGCCGCTCGCGTGAGGTCGGAGATCGCCATCGACCTCGGCGCGCTGCGCCGCAATGCCGCGACGCTGCGGCGCGTCCTCGGCGGCTCGGAGCTCTGGGCGGTCGTGAAGGCGGACGGCTACGGCCACGGCGCGCTCGACTGTGCAGGGGCCGCGCTCGCCGGCGGGGCCGCCGTGCTGTGCGTCGCGACGGTGGCGGAGGCGCTCGAGCTCCGGCAGGCCTTCCCCGACCCGCGGATCGTCGTCCTGGGGCCGACGGACGCGGGGGAGGTCCGGAGTGTCCGGGAGGGGCGCCTGGAGCTCGTGGCGACGAGCGAAGACGTGCCCGAGGGCGTCCCCGTGCACCTCAAGCTCGACACCGGCATGGGGCGGTGGGGCCTCTCCGAGCTGCCGTCGCCGGCCCGCGAGGTCGTCGCCGTGATGACGCACCTCGCGACCGCCGACACGGATCTCGCGTTCGCGCGGGCGCAGGTCGAGCGGTTCCGCGAGGCGACGGACACGCTCGGGCTGCCGCGCCATGCGGCGAACAGCGCCGCGACGCTGCGGCTGCCGGAGGCGCGCCTCGACGCGGCCCGCTGCGGGATCGCGCTCTACGGACTCTCGCCGTTCGGCACCGACCCCGCCGCCGACGGGCTCGAGCCGGTGCTCCGCTGGACGAGCGAGCTCGCACGCACGCTGCTCCTCCGGCCGGGCGAGTCGACGGGCTACGGCCGGCGCTTCGTCGCCGACCGCGACACGTGGATCGGCATCGTGCCCGTCGGGTACGCGGACGGCTTCCGCCGCGACCTCTCCGGCACCGAGGTGCTCGTCGCCGGGGAGCGGCGGCGCGTCGTCGGCACCGTCTCGATGGACGCCGTCTCCGTCGAGCTCGACCGCGAGCTGCCGGCCGGCACGCCGGTGACGATCGTCGGCGACGGGTTGACGCTCGAGGAGCACGCGCGCGTCGCCGGCACGATCACCTACGAGCTCGCCTGCCGCATCGACTGCTCGCCCACGCGCGCACACCGGGTCGTGCGGGAGGCGGCGTGACGAACGCCGACCGCCGTGCCGAGCTGCAGCGAGAGCGGGCCGCCGCGCTCGAGGAGCGCCTGCTGCGGTTGCTCGACCTGCAGGGGGACGAGCGCGTGGTCGACGTCGGCGCGGGCACCGGGGCGCTCGCGTTCGCGCTCGCGCCGCACGTGCGCGAGGTCGTGGCCGTCGAGCTCGACGAGGAGCTCGCCGCGCGCGCCCGCGCGGACGCGCCTCCGAACGTCGCCGTGGTCGTCGGCGACGGCGAGCACCTGCCGTTGGAGTCGTTCTCGTTCGACCTCGCCGCGTCGCTGCGGACGCTCCACCACACCCGCAGGCCGGAGCTGCTCGTCGCCGAGCTCGCCCGCGTCACGCGTCCCGGCGGCACGATCCTCGTCGCCGACCAGCTCGCGCCCGCGGATCCGCTGGCGGGCTTCGAGCTGACGCGGTTCGAGCACGCGCGCGACCCGTCGACGACGCGGCTGCTCGCGGACGCCGACCTGCGCGGCCTCTTCGACGCGAACGGGCTCGTGCTCCGGCACGAGGAGCTCGTGCGCGAGCCGCGCGACCTCGAGCGCTACCTCGACCTCGCAGGGTGCGAAGGATTCGCCCGCGAGCGGGCGCGCAACCTCGCGCCTAGGGGGTATGAGGGCGTCCTCGGGTGGTACGTGCTGACGCGGTAGCGAACAGGCCGGGCGCGAGCGCCTGGAGCCAGGCGACCGGGCGGTACCAGCGGGGCACGAAGATCTCGCGCCGGTCGTGGTCGACCGCGTCGAGGAGCCGTTCGACGACGAGCGGCGGGTGCGCGACGAACCGGTAGAACGGGGACGGCCAGCGTCCGCGCTGCGGGAAGCCCTCCGTCTCGACGAAGCCGGGGTTGACGGTGTGGACGCGGATCCCGCGCGGCGCGAGCTCGACCGCGAGCGAGCGCGAGAAGGCGAGCTGTGCGTGCTTCGACGCGGAGTAGGGGCCGACGGCGACCGTGCCGGCGACGGAGACGAGGTTGACCACGTGCGAACCGCGCTCGAGGCCCGGCAGGAACGCGAGCGTCGTCCACACCGCGCCGAGGTAGTTGACCCGCACGACGCGCTCGATCCGCTCCGGACCCGCGTCGAGGAAGCTGCCGCGCGCCCCGACGCCGGCGTTGCAGACGAGCAGGTCGATGCGCGGATGCCGCCCGAGCACGCGCGCCGCGACCGCCTCGACCTGCTCCCGGTCGGCGACATCGCACGTCTCGTGCTCGTCGGCGGCGGAGGGGCGCCGCGAGAGGCCGACGACGAGCGTCCCGCGCGCCTTCAGCGCGCGCACGAGCTCGGCGCCGATGCCCGAGCTCGCTCCGGTGACGACCGCTACTTGCAGACCCGCACGCGGACCGTGCCGGCCGCGGTGCGGCCCGACGCGTCCACCACCCGCGCCGCCAGCCGGTGTGCGCCCTTCGCCGCGTTCGCGGTCTTCCACGGGACGGAGTAGATCCCGGACGGGCCGGTCGTGTCCACCCCGACCCGCTGGCCGCCGTCGCTGAACACGACGCGCTTGACGTGCGTCGTCGAGTCGGCGATCACGACGAGGCGCTCCTGCTTGAGGGCGCACACGCCGCTCGGCGGGGAGAGCCACGTGACGGTCGGTCCGTTCACGACCCGCAGCGTCGTGCGCTTGAACGCCGTGTTCGGGTAGATGTCGTTGCCGACGGTGTTGATGTTCTTCGCCTCCTGGTAGTCGGAGGCCTGGATGATCGTGGTCGTCCTGCCCGCCTTCAGCTTCGGTGCGCTCGGCGGCAGGCCGAAGATGATGAGCCCCGACAGCGGGTCGTAGGCGGATGCCCCCACGAGGGCGCGGTTGTAGTTGATGACCAGCGAGAGCGGGTCGACGCCGGACCCGTCGTCGACGGCCTGTGCCGCGATCAGCGGACGGCCGGCGGTGACGCGCGTCGTCAGCAGGCGCACCGCGGGCGGGGTGAGGTCGTCGATCCACGCGTTCAGGAGGTACTTGCCCTTCTGCGACTTGCCGGTGAACGGGTCCGCGCGCGAGTCGACGGCGACGTAGAAGCGCTGCAGGCGCGGGAACTGGACGCCGGCGGCGCCGATGTCCTCGTTCGCGTCGAACGTCAGCGCGTTCACGTCGGTCGGGATCCCGGCGTACCCCTGCACGTCGTTCTCGTCCTTGGAGCCGAGGACGAACGGATCGATCAGTGCGCCGGACGACGCGCCGAGCACCGAGACGCCGAGGTTGACGATCGGCTCGTTCACCTCGACGGAGTACAGGTGCTCCGCACCGTCCTCGTTCATCGTCGGCCCGGTGTAGTCGGGGGCCGGCCCGAACGGCGCGAGCGGGCAGCAGTACACCGAGACGCGATTCGTCCCGGTCGCGGTGCTGCCGGTCTGCAGCTTCTTGAGCGGCGTCACGGGCGCGTCGCGGAGCGCGGGCCGCTCGACGAGGAACGCGTAGGGGACGCGCCGGTCGACGCCGTTGCCGTGCAGGACGAGGAAGCCGTAGTTCTGCCCGGTCGCGGCGTCCGCGGCCGCCCGGACGACGACGGGGATCGCGACGTCTCCGCCCGGTGCCACCGTGAGGGTGCCGGGCACGTCGATCGTCACGCCCGCCGTCTGCGCCTGCGGCGCGACGGACACGGTCCAGCTCCCGGCGCCGTCCCCCGCGTCGGAGACCGTGAGCAGGAGCGACGCCCGCTGCGCGCCCGTCGAGACGTCGATCTTGCGGAACGACAGCGACTGCGGGTCGGTGAAGACCTTCGGGTCGTCGGCGGCGAGCGCGTTCGCGAGGCCGGCGCCCTCGAGGAGGACCGGCGCCTCCTGCGTCCGTGCGGTGTTGCCCCATGCGGCGCCCGCGGTCGACATCAGCGCCGACTTCACCTGCGGCACGCTCCAGCCCGGGTGGCGCTGGAGGAGGAGGGCGGCCGCGCCGGCGACGTGCGGCGTCGCCATCGAGGTGCCGGCGAAGACCGAGAACGTCGAGCCGGTCGTCGCCGGCGGCGTCGACGAGAGGACGTCCAGCCCGGGCGCCGCGACGTCCGGCTTCAGGAACCAGCCGAAGTCGGTCGGGCCGGCGGACGAGAAGCTCGTGATCACGCCCGAACGGCCGGTCTGGATCTCCTGGATGTCGCTCGAGACGCGAATCTGCGCCTGGCCGCCGTTCGCGGCGAGGTACGCCCGCAGGGTGGCGCCGTCCAGGTCGGAGATCATCCCGGCCGGAACGGGGAGGCGCAGGGGGATGCCGTTCGCCTCGCCGAAGCGGTTGTCGACGAGGATCAGGCCGATCGCGCCGCCGAGCGCGGCCCGCTGGCCCTTCGAGAAGAACGTGCACTTGCCGCGGAGGGCGACGAGGATCTTCCCCTTCACCGCGTCCTTGGGCATCGTCCCGACGCCGGCGTTCGGGTCGGCCGCCGAGCCGCACAGGTACGCGTCGACCGGCCTGCCGTCGGTGCCGACGACGGCGCCGGCGTCGACGACGGTCTGGTCGAGGGACGACCACGCCTCCGGCAGCTTCGCGCCGCCGGCCGACTGGATCGGCACCGCGCCGAGCGACGGCGGGCCGCCGACGACGCGGAGGGCGGGGGCGAAGACGTGCGCGTTCGAGACCGCCGCGACGGTGATCGCGTCCGGGGTCGTCCCGGGGGAGCCCGCGGTGCCGAGCCCGAAGTCCTCGCGGTCGTTGCCGGCGGCGATCACCGGCACGACGCCCGCGAGCGCGACGTTGTGCACCGTCTCGTACATCGCGTCGTTCGCCGGGTCGGTCTGCGGGCCGCCGCCGGAGAAGTTGATGACGTTCATCCCGTCCGCGACCGCGGCCTCGAATGCGTGCACGATCTCGGGCGTGTTCGCCTGGTGCCCGAGCGGCGTCGGGACGGTGAAGACGCGGTAGTTGCCGATCCAGGCCTTCGGCGCGACGCCGGCGAGGCCCGACACCGCCGGATGATCGGGCCCGGCGGGGGCCGAGGTGCCGGCGTCGCCCGCCGCGATCCCCGCGACATGCGTCCCGTGCGGCTCGCTCGCGTCGAACGGCGTCGCGCTCAGCTTGTCCCGCACGGGCCCCGGGAACGACTTCGCGACGATCACCTTCGGCGTCGTCAGCTTCGTGTCGCCCTTCGGGAACCCGGCCGGGTAGGAGAAGCCTGCGGGTGCGAGGAACGGGCTCGTCGAGTCGACGCCCGTGTCGACGACCGCGATCTTGATCCCCTGGCCCTCGTCCCCGGTCGCCGCCTCGAGCTCGGTCGCGTGGATCACGCTCGGGCCGCGGTCCATCGTCGCCGTGTACGTGAGGCTCGGGTAGACGCGGTCGACCGGCTTCAGCCGCACGAGCCGCGCGAGCGACCGCGCGGGCAGCTGCACGGCGAAGCCGTCGAGGAGGATCGAGTAGTGCTCCTGGATGCGGGCCTGCGGGATCGCAGCCCGTACCTGCGCCGCGGCCGCCGCCTGCAGCCGCTCGAGCCGCGCGAGGTAGGCGCGCGACGCCGCGCTGCGGACGTCGAGCCGCGCGGCGCGCGAGGCGGCGGCGAGGCTGCGGTCGGCGTGCCAGGCGGCGAGGGGCGGCGCGGCGAGGCGGACGATCACGCGCACCTCCGGCCGGGCGTGACCGCGCGGCACGTGAATGACGCCCGCCCGGACGCGCGGCAGCGCCGCCTCGCGCGCGTCGCGACGGACGGGGGTGAGCGCGGCGGATGCGGAGGCCGCCACGACGAGGCCGAGCACAGCGGCCGTCAGGATCAACGGGCGGCGCAACTTGCGGGCCACAGTATCCGAAGATCGATCGTGCGGTTAGAGTCCGCTCCCGATGTTCGAGAACCGCAACGCGCTCGTCCTGGGCGTCGCCAACAAGCGCTCGATCGCGTGGGCGATCGCGCGGCGGCTCGCGGAGGGCGGCGCCCGCTGCGCGTTCACCTTCCAGGGCGAGCGGATCGAGAAGTCCGTCCGCGAGCTGGCGGCGACGGTCGACGCGCCGCTCGTGACGGAGCTCGACGTCCGCGACGACGCCGCGATCGATCGCGTCTTCCGGGAGGCGGCCGAGGCGTTCGACGGCAGGCTCGACCTTCTCGTCCACTCCGTCGCGTTCGCGGCGGCCGAGGACCTCGAGGGTCGGTTCACGGACACGCCGCGCGACCGCTTCTGGATGGCGGTCGACGTCAGCGCGTACTCGCTCGTCGCCGTCTCCCGCGCGGCGGAGCCCCTCATGGAGACCGCGGGCGGCGGCTCGATCGTGACGATGACCTACCTCGGCGGCGAGCGCGCCGTGCCGCACTACAACGTCATGGGCGTCGCCAAGGCGACGCTCGACTCGTCCGTCAAGTACCTCGCGTGGGACCTGGGCGCGAAGAACATCCGTGTCAACGCGATCTCGGCTGGTCCGGTGCGGACCCTCGCGGCCCGCTCGATCGCCGGCTTCCCGACGATGGAGTCGATCGTCGAGGAGCGCGCGCCGCTGCACCGCCACGTGGCTGCGGACGATGTCGCGGCGGCCGCCGCGTACCTGCTCGGCGACGACGCGCGCAACGTGACCGGGACGACGCTCTACGTCGACAGCGGGTACCACGCGATGGGCATGTGACGAGGCCCCTCGACGGGGCCTCGTCACACATGCAACCTGGTTGCCGCCGCAGGCGGAACCAGTTGCCGCCTAGGCGAACGGCTTCGTGACCATGTCGAGCACGACGAGCATCAGCACCGCGACGTCGAAGCGCGCGATCAGCATGATGCGGTCGATCAGCGCGAGCGTCTCCGGGTGCGTCGGCCCGTTCTGCTCGGCGGACTGGTCGATCTTCTTCGCCAGCGGCGAGAGCACGGCAACGCCGACGATGAACGTCGCGGCGTAGCCGATCAGCCCCGCGACCACCCAGAAGTGGCCCCAGCCCCAGTTCGTGTTGATCATCATCGCGATCCCCATCAGGAACGTGACGAGACCGAGGGGGGCGAAGACCTTCTCCCCCATGAACGCCGCCTGCTTCGCCACGGTGACGATGCCGTCCGGGTCGCGCGTCGACTGCGCCCGGATCGCGTGGATCATGATCGAGACGCCGCCGCCGACCCAGATCACGGCGAACAGCACGTGCACCGCCTTGAACAGCGCGTACCAGTCGTTCGGGACGAGCGCGGATCCCGAGAACGCGAAGATCGCGCCGACGACCACGACGCCGGCGAGGATCGCGTAGGTGAGGTTGTTCGAGGTGCGGGCACTCGTCTCCGCCCCCGTTGCAGGTGTGTCCATGGCCGTAGATTGAGCCAGGTCAGGCCGGACGATTCAAGGCCCTGCAGGCGGCGAGCCACTCGTCCACGTCCGGCACATCTGCCGTCTCGTAGCTCCACGCCTCGGCGATCACGCCCCCGCCGTCGACGAGGAACGCGCTCCGCCGTGCCACCTCGCACAGGCCGCGGTGCTCGATCCCGATCCCGAACGCGCGGACGGCGTCGCCGTTGAAGTCGGAGAGCAGCCCGAAGTTCAGGTCGAGCGCCTGCGTCCACGCGATGTGGGTCCACGGCGAGTCGCGCGAGATGCCGACCGGCTGGACCCCTGCCTCGTCGAACGCCGCTCTCCTGTCACGCAGGAGCTCCATCTCGTTCGTTCAGGTGGACGACCAGTCGAAGAGGTAGAAGACGAGCAGCTTCGGCCCGTCCTCGACGAGCTCGCCGAACGTGACGGCCTCGCCGGGCCCGAGGAACACCGTCGCGTCCGGGACGCGGTCGCCTGCCTGGAGCACGCCGGCGAGACTAGCGAGACCAGCGGCCGGCCAGCTCGAGCATCGGCCCGAGCCCGTCCGCACGCGGGAACTGCTCGCGGATGTTCGCGACGGCATGGGCGCGGGAGCCGCGCAGGAACACCCACTGGTCGGCCGTCGGCCACGTGACGAGGAGCCAGCGGGCGTCCGGAGACCACGCGACGTCGCCGAACACGCCCGGGCCCGCGAAGACGAGGCGTGCGTGCCCCGGGCGGTCGACGTCGACCAGCTCGATCTCGCTGCGACCGCGCAGTCGCACGGAGACGGCGAGGCGGTGCGAGCGCGGCTGGAACGCGCCTTCGAGCAGCTCGGCCTCGAGCATGCCGATCGTGCGCGCGACGCGGCCCGAGCGGTCGAGGACGACGATCCGGCGTGCGGAGAAGACCGCCAGGTAGCGGCCGTCCGACGACCACTCGAGGTTCGTCGGGGTGATCGTGACCGGCCGCCGCCAGAGCAGCGTGCCGTCGGCGCGGCGCAGGACGATCGACCCGCCCACGTAGTACGCGAGCGTGTGCAGCCGGGCGGGGTCCCACGCCGGCGGCGCCTGCCCGCCGAAGCGGTCGAGCAGGGTGTCGCCCGTTCCGTCGCCGGCGACGACGCGGAGACCGCTGCGCGCGACGTACGCGATGCGGGTGTCCGTCCGCGTCCCCTCCCAGCGCGGCCACCGGGGCTCGCGACGTGCGAGCGACCAGTGGACGGTGCCGTCGGGGTCGAGCGCGACCAGCTCGTCGCGGCGCGTCGCCACGAGGTGCAGGCCGTGCGGCGACCACTCGGCGTCGTCGTACGCGCCGATCCGGCGCTTGTAGCCGTCGTCGTGGACGAGCCAGATCCCGCCGCGCTCGGCCGAGACGACGAGCAGGCGGCCCTTCGCCGGCAGGGAGAAGATCGCCGGATCGGCGTGCTCGACGCCGACGGCCTGCCGCATCCGCTCGAAGACGGCCCGGCCGGAGGGCGAGAGCGCCGCGACCACGACGGCGGCGGCCGCGGCCGCGACGAGCGCGAGCACGAGCCTCGCGCGCGCCGCGCGCCGGTGCGGCGGCCGCTCGACGTAGGCGCGGCGGACAACCTCCCACGCGCGTTCCTCGGCGGCGCTCACGCTTCGAGCTCCTTGAGTCGGTCGAGGCCGCGGCGGAGCCGCGAGTTGACGGTGCCGCGCGGCAGGTCGAGGAGCTCCGCGATCTCGCCGGGCGTGTACTCGAGCACGTAGCGCAGGACGACGACGGCCCGGTGCTCGGGCGCGAGCGCCGCGATGTTCCCGAGCGTCGAGCCGTCGGCCGCGGGCGCCGGCGGGGCGGCGACCTCCGCTCCCAGCTCGACCTCGGACCGCAGCCGGCGCGCGCGCGTCCAGTCGATCGCGCGGTTGACGACGATGCGGTGCAGCCACGGCGCGAACGGCCGGCGGCGGTCGAAGCGGTCGAGGTTGCGGACGGCGGCGAGGAACGCCTCCTGCGCGATGTCCTCCGCGGCGGCGGCGTCTCCCGTCACGAGGAGCGCCGCCCGGAACGCCTGGGGCCAGTGCGCGCGGAAGAGCCGCTCGAGATCCTCGACCGAGCCGTGCTTCGCACCCTTGATCCAGGCGCGCTCCGACACCCCTCGACTCTACGACGGAACGGTGCCACGAGGTCCATACGCGGCCGGGACCTCCCGAGGTCCGGAGGACGTATTCCCCGCATGAGAACCCTCGCGCTCGCGGTCCTGCTCGCGCTCGGGCTGCCGTCGGCGGCCCGGAGCGCCGCCTGCTCGCCGCTCAACTGCGCCCCGAGCCAGTTCACCTTCGCCCACGGCACGATGGCCGGCTACCGCACGTCGGCTCACGGGCCGGTCACCGTCGTCGACCTGCGCACCGGCCGGGCCGTCCACGCGCTGCCCGAGGGGATCACGGCCGGCCGCGTCCTCGTCCATCGCGCGGGGCGGACGATCGAGTGGTACGACATGAGGCGCGGCACGCGGGTCGCGACGGCACCGCTCGTGCGGCCGGAGCGGCTCGTCGGCGTCTCGCAGGACGGGAGCCGCGCGGTCACGCTGCGGCTCGCGCCGGGCGGGGGAACGGAGCTGACGATCGTCTCGCGCCACGCGCGGCGCGCGCTCGCGATCCCGGGCCGCGACTGGGACTTCGACGCCCTCGCGGGCGACAACCTCTTCCTGATCAAGTACCTCCCGGCGGGCGGCTACCAGGTGCGCCTGCTGCACCTCTCCACGGGTCGGCTCGAGGCCGCGCCGCTCAAGGACCCGCACGAGTCGGGGACGATCTGGGGCCAGCCGTTCTCGCGCCTCGCCTCGCCGGACGGCCGGTACCTCTTCACGCTCTACATCTCCGGCAACGGCGCCGCGATGGTGCACGAGCTCGACGTCCACCGCGCGACCGCACGCTGCATCGACCTGCCCGGCACCGGCGACTACGGCTCCGCGGCGACGTGGGCGCTCGAGCTGCGCGGCCGCACGCTGTGGGCGGCGAGCCCCGGCTACGGCCGCGTCGTCGCGATCGACGTGCTGCGGCGCACGGTGACGCGCACGTTCCGCATCGACCTGCCCTACTGGAACGTCGCGAACGGGACGCGCGCGGCGCTCTCGCCGGACGGCACACGGCTCGCGCTCGCGAATCAGGAGCAGGTCGCCGTCTTCGGCGTCGCCGACGGCAGGCTCGTCCGTCGCGACCGCTCGGGGGCGGTCGCGGTCGCCTACTCGCCGGCCGGGAGGCTCTGGACGCTCTTCTGAGCCGCGTCCTCGGTCGCGACGGAGATCTCGCGGACGACCTCGACGATGTCGCGGTTCGCGTTCCAGACGCGCAGCTGCCGGTCGGCGCCGTTGCCCCGCGAGAGGATCTCGAGCACCCCCTCGAGCTCGCGCTCGGAGCCGAGCTCGCGCGCGTGCGGCTCGATGTCGCGCAGCGTGCGCCGGATCAGCTGCGCGACCGGGACGCGGTTGCGGCGCCCGGTGGCGAGGTCCATCACCGGCGCCTCGAGGCCGTAGCGCGCCGCGAGCCACTTGTTCTCCGTCGTCAGGATGCGGTGCCAGCTCGGGATCTCCCGGCCCGCCTCGTGCAGCTCGCAGTACATCTTCACGATCGCCTGGAAGAAGGCCGTGATCGCGACGACGTCCTCGAGCCGCGTCACGGCGTCGCAGACGCGCATCTCGATCGTGCCGAGGCGCGGGTGCGGGCGGATGTCCCACCAGATGTGCGTGTAGTCGGCGATGCACCCCGTCCGCTCGAGCTGCCCGACCACCTCGGCGTAGTCGGCGTAGTCCTTGAACCGCGGCGGCGGCCCGGAGCGGGGGAACGCCGCGAAGACCATCTGGCGGCTCGACGCAAGCCCGGTCGGCTCGCCGCGCCAGAACGGCGACGACGCCGACAGCGCGAGCATCTGCGGCAGGTGCACGAGCAGGCCGTTCATCACCTGGATCGCCTTCTCCGGGTCGTCGACGGCGACGTGCATGTGCATGCCGAAGATCAGCTCGCGGCGCGCGACGTACTGGAGCTGGTCGACGAGGTTCCGGTAGCGGTCGCGCGCCGTGATGCGCTGCCGCTCGAAGAGGCTGAACGGATGCGTCCCGGCGGAGCCGTAGCGGCAGCCCTGCGAGCGCGCGGTCTCCGCGATGTAGCCGCGCAGCTTCTGCAGCGCGCGCAGCACGTCGCCCGCGTTGTGGCAGACGGGCGTCGTCACCTCGAGCACCGACTGCATGAGCTCGGCGTTAATCCGCTCCTGATGCTCGCCGTCCTCGACCGCCGCGAGGACGGAGTCGATGTGCTGCACGAGATCCCACGTCTCGGGGTCGAGCAGCATGTACTCCTCCTCGACGCCGAGCGTGTACGGGTCGCCTTTCCCGAAGGCGTGCTCGAGCACGCTCGCTCCCGTCGCGCCCGTGCCGAGCGAGCCCTTGCCGGTGATGGACGACGGGTAGATCTGCTTCACGAGGTGAGTATCACCGCTTCGGCCTCGATCTCCACCAGCCAGCGCGGGTCGAGCAGCTGCGCGACGATCCCCGTCGTCGCCGGCCGCGCGCTCCGGAAGGCCTCGCCGTGCGCCCGGCCGACCTCGTCGATCAGCGACGCGTCGGTGACGTAGATGCGCGTCCGGACGACGTCGTCGAGCGACGCACCGGCCTCGGCGAGCGCGCGCTCGATGATCCCGAGGCAGACGCGCGCCTGCTCGTACGCGGTGAGCGGCGGATCGGCGTCGCCCGGCATGATCGGCGCCGTGCCGGAGACCCAGACGCGGTCTCCGACCCGCACGGCGCGCGAGTACCCGACGCGGCGCTCGAAGTCCGCGCCCGAGGAGATCAGCTGCCGCTCCATGCCCGCTAGTGTCGCCGTTCGTGGAGGCACTGCGCCAGGTCGACGGATGGCCGTGCGAGCACGTCGCCGTCGGGGTCGCCGGGCGGGTCGAGGCCGTGCACGGCGACGTCGGGCGCCGGTTCGCGTGGGCGTCGGTTACCAAGCTCGCGACCGCCGTCGCCATGCTCGTCGCGGCGGAGGAGGGGCTCGTCGACCTCGACGAGCCCGCGGGGCCGCCCGGGTCGACGTTCCGGCACCTGCTCGCGCATGCGTCCGGTTTGCCGTTCGACCACGGGCCGCCGATCGCGCGGCCCGGGACGCGCCGCATCTACTCGAACCACGGCTTCGACGTCGCTGCGGCATTCGTCGAGCAGCGGGCCGAGATGCGCTTCGCCGAGTACTTCGCGGCCGTCTGGCAGGGGACGACGGCGGTGCTCGAGGGCTCCGCCGGCTCCGGGGTGCAGGGCACGCTCGCGGACGCGCTCGTGCTCGCGCGCGAGCTGCAGGAGCCGACGCGGCTCGCGGCGGAGACGCTCGCGGAGGCCACGACGGTGCAGTTCCCGGGCCTCGACGGCGTGCTGCCCGGCTTCGGCAGGCAGACGCCCAACGACTGGGGGCTCGGCCTCGAGGTGCGCGACGGGAAGGCGCCGCACTGGACGGGGTCGCGCAACTCGCCGCGCACCGTCGGCCACTTCGGCCGCAGCGGCACGTTCCTGTGGGTCGACCCCGGTGCGGGCGTCGCGCTCGCGTGCCTGACCGACCTGCCGTTCGGCGACTGGGCCGCCGACGCGTGGCCGCGTCTCGCGGACGCGGTGCTAGAGGAACTCCAGTAGCAGCGCGTTCAGCTCGCCCGGGCGGTCGACGCCGACGAGGTGGCCGGCGCCCGGGACGACGGCGAGCTCGGCGCCCGGGATCTCGCGCGCGAGGTGCTCCGCGATCCGGCGGAAGTCGGTCTTGTCGTCCTCGCCGACGACGACGAGCGTCGGTACGGCGAGCGACGAGAGCGGCGGGAACTCGGGCCAGCGCACCTCGGGCTCGGCGTGCGCGGTCTGCAGCTCGAGCGCGCGCCGCTGCTGGGGCCGGACCTCGTCGCGATGCTCGGGCGCGACCCAGAACTCGAGGTTGACCTCGGTCGCCGCGTCGAGGTCGCCGGCGTCGATCGCCGCCTCCTCGTCCGACCAGTAGGACCGCAGCTCCTCCGACCAGTCCCACGACGGGAGGCCCGCGCCGACGAGCACGAGACGCTCGACGCGTTCCTGGTGCGCGAGCGCGGTCCGCAGCGCGACGACGCCGCCGAACGAGTTTCCGACGAGCGCCGCGGGCAGCTCGGCGGCGACTACGTCGACGAACGAGAACGGCTCGGTCGGGAGCGGCGTCCGGCCCCAGCCCGGGAGGTCCGGCGCGACGACGTCGAAGCGCGGCGCGAGCGCCTCGACCTGCCGGTGCCAGAGGCGCGAGTCGCCGAGCGCGGAATGGAGCAGGACGACCTTCGTCAGTCTTCGTCCCCGGCCGGGTCGGTGGTGCCGCGCATGTCCTCCTCTTCCTCCTGCCGGTCCGTCTGCGAGAGCTCTTCCTCGAGCTCGCTGGGCTCGGGGTTCTCCATGATCTCCTCCTTGGGCTCGCTCGACAACTGGCGGTTCTGTCCCCGCTGCGCCGGGAAACTCACCCGTGCCGGCGACCACCTCGCCTGCGGCGGCTGCGGCGCGCGCTTCTGGGCGAACTCGGTGCCGGGCGCGCAGGCGGTCGTCGCGCGCGGCGGGCGGGTGCTCCTCGGGCGGCGGCGCGACGACCCGTCGGCGGGGCTCTGGGATCTGCCGGGCGGCTTCCTGCACGAGGGCGAGGACGCGCTCGCCGCGCTGCGGCGCGAGGTGCGCGAGGAGACCGGTCTCGAGATCGAGCCGACCGCCTTCCTCGGGACCTGGAACGAGGCGTACTGGGAGCGGACGGTGCTGTGCCTCACGTGGCTCGCCCGGGTCGTGGGCGGCGAGGAGCGCGCCGGCGACGACCTCGTCGAGCTCCGCTGGTTCGACGCGCAGACGAGGCCGCGCGGACACGAGCTCGCGTTCCCGTCGTTCGACGAGATCCTCTCACTCTGGGCTGCGCGGCAGGAGCACGCGTAGCGCGCGCGGCTCCACACGGAGCTCGAGCGGCGTCTCGAGGACGGCGGGCTCGCCGTCGACGGCGGCGCGCAGCCGCCCCCCGGCCGCCTCGATCGTGAACCGCGCGCCGCGGCGCTCCTCCCAGCCGGAGCGGAGCAGTCCCTTCGGCACGTAGACGTGCAGGCACCCCTCGTCGAGGCGCGCGCGCTCGCCGAGCGAGAGCGGCCCGAGCTCGTACGAGTTGTTCGCTACGAGCACGAGGCGTGCACGGAGCGGTGTGCCGTCCAGGCGGATCCCCAGCGGGCGGCGGTGCGCCGCCACCGCGGTGAGCGCGCGCAGGCGGGCGAGTGCCACCCGGCGCCGGCGGTGTCGCTCGCGCCGGTGCACGAGCCGCGCGTAGAGGCCGAGCGAGACGTTGTTCAGGAAGAGTCGGTCGCCGGCGCGGCCGACGTCGATGCGCCGCTCGCGCCGGTCCGTGAACGCGTCGAGCGCCGCGACGGGGTCGTCGCGGTCGAGGCCGACGTCGCGGGCGAAGTGGTTCCGGGTGCCGAAGGGGATGCACACGAACGGGAGGTCGCGCTCGAGCGCGACGCCCGCCACGACCGCGAGCGAGCCGTCGCCTCCCGCCACCCCGAGAGCGTCGCAGTCGGCCTCGCGCGCGAGCGCCTCGACGTCGTCGTCCTGCGAGAGGACGTGCGTCTCGATCCCGCGCTGCGCCGCCGCCGCGAGCAGCTCCTCGGCGCCGCCGTCGCCCGAATGCGGGTTCACGATCAGGAATCCGGTCACGGCGGTGCTTATACCTGGGCTTTCCGAATGACAAAGATGGGCCGAACGGCTCATGCGGCCGTCCGGGCCGGTGCCGATCATTGCGCCATGGACGTACGCGGCACGCTGCACCTGATCGAGGACGATCTCGCCGACTCGTGGGTCGAGGACTGGGCCCGCGGCGGCGTCGAGGCGGTGGAGGGCTACCTCCAGAAGCACCTCGCCTTCCTGTCGTACCTCGACGAGTCGTAGTTTTCTGCCCGCCTCGCGCGGGAACGCCGCCGTCATGGCGGAGTTCAAGCCGAGCTACCTCTGGAGCGGCGTCCCCGGCCACCCGCTGCACCCGCCGCTGACGGACGCGACGATCGGGACGTACACCTTCGCGACGGTCGCTGCCGTCCTGTCGAAGCTCGGCGTCGCCGAGCACGGGTTCGCGCACGGCTTCTGGCTCGCACTCGTCGTCGGCCTCTGCTTCTCGGCCCTCACCGTCCTCGCGGGGCTCGTCGACTACCTGAAGATCGAGAGCGGCACCGAATTGCGTCGCACCGCGACCTGGCACGCGCTCTCGAACGCGGCCGCCACCGTCTTCTTCCTCGTCGCCGCCCTCGTCGGGCACGGCGGCTACGCCGACGCGTCCGTGACGACGGGCCCGCTCGTCCTGACGCTGCTCGGCTTCGCGTTCCTGACCGTGGGCGGGACGATCGGCGGGGCGATCACCTACGTGCACGGCATGCGCGTGCTGAACCTCGTGGACGAGCCGGCCGAGAAGGCGATGGCGCCGATCCCGAGCCGGGAGAAGGTCCAGGCGGCGAAGGGGTAGAGCTGGGGAGGCTTACGCCTCCGCCAGCCCCAGTGCCTTCTCCAGTGACCCCTTCGGCATGGCGCCGATGGCGGAGGCCTGCGGCTCGCCGTTCTCGAACAGCACCATGAAGGGGATCGACGCGACGCCGTAGCGCTGCGCCAGGTCCTGCTGCTCGTCGATGTTCACCTTGACGACCTTCACCTGGTGCTCGTCGGCGATGCGGTCGAGCACCGGGGAGACGGCATGGCACGGGCCGCACCACTCCGCCCAGAAGTCGACGATCACCTTCCCGTCGCTCTTCAGCACCTCGTTCTCGAAGGTCTCGCTCGTTGCAGTCGTTGCCACTTCGGTCCTTTCTCGGATGTCGTTCGAGGAACGTCAACGCTCGCTCCGGGGCCTTTCTTCCCGCCCGGTACTCTCACCAAAGCATGTTCTCCCCGCTACCGGACAAGCCCGATCATCCCGCTCTGGAGCAGGAGATCCTGGAGGTCTGGGAGCGGGAGCAGACGTTCGAGCAGGTCCGCGGGCGAAACCGGGGCGGGCCGACCTTCTCGTTCATGGACGGGCCGATCACGGCGAACAACCCGGCCGGCGTCCACCACGGCCACGGGCGCACGCTGAAGGACGTCTTCCAGCGCTACAAGGCGATGCGGGGTTTCGACCAGCGCTACCAGAACGGGTTCGACGCGCAGGGGCTCTGGGTCGAGGTGGAGGTCGAGAAGTCGCTCGGCCTCGGCTCGAAGCGCGAGATCGAGGAGTTCGGGCTCGAGGAGTTCGCCCGCCGCTGCCGCGACCGGGTCGCGCACTACGGCGCGGTGCTGACGGAGCAGTCGAAGCGACTCGGCATGTGGATGGACTGGGCGAACAGCTACTACACCTTCAGCGACACGAACATCGAGTACATCTGGCGGTTCCTGAAGACCGTCCACGAGCGCGGGTGGTTGTACAAGGGCCACCGTTCGACGCAGTGGTGCCCCCGCTGCGGCACGTCGCTCTCCCAGCACGAGCAGGCCGGCGAGGAGAACTACGTCGAGATGGAGCACCCCTCGCTGTACGTGCGCTTTCCGCTGCGGGGACGCGACGGCGAGGCGCTCGTCGTGTGGACGACGACACCGTGGACGCTGCCCGCGAACGTCGCGGCCGCCGTGCAGCCGGAGGCCGAGTACGGGCTGACGGAGGACGGGCGGTGGCTCGCCGTCGCGCGCTTCCCGGACGAGACGTTCGCGCGGCGCGTGCGGGGATCCGAGCTCGTGGGGCTCGAGTACGAGGGGCCGTTCGACGACCTGCCGGCGCAGGCGGGCGTCGTGCACCGTGTGATCCCGTGGGACGACGTCTCGCTCGACGAGGGAACGGGGATCGTCCACATCGCGCCGGGCTGCGGCGCCGAGGACTTCGAGCTCTCCCGCGTGCACGACCTGCACGTTCTGATGCCGATCGACGAGGCGGGGCGGATGCTGCCCCTGTACGGCGCCTTCCACGGCCTCTCGACAACGGAGGCGGCCGACCCTGTGACGGCGTCGCTGCGCGAGCGCGGCCTGCTCGCCGACGAGGGGACGATCGTGCACCGCTACCCGATCTGCTGGCGCTGCAAGACGCCTCTCGTCTTCCGCGTCGTCGACGACTGGTTCATCGAGGCCGACGAGATCCGCCGTCCGATGCTCGAGGCGAACGCGACGGTCGAGTGGACACCTCCTCAGTACAAGAAGCGGATGGACGACTGGCTGCGCAACATGGGCGACTGGAACATCTCGCGCAAGCGCTACTTCGGGCTGCCGCTCCCGTTCTACCCGTGCGAGTGCGGCAACCTCAACGTGATCGGCTCGCGCGAGGAGCTCGAGCGGCGCGCGGTCTCGGGCATCGAGCAGCTCGAGGAGCTCCACCGGCCGTGGATCGACCGCGTGCCGATCACGTGCGAGCAGTGCGGCCGCGCGGTCGAGCGGATCCCGGAGGTCGGCGACGCGTGGCTCGACGCCGGGATCGTCCACTTCTCGACGCTCGGGTGGCGCAACGACACGTGGGTTCCCGGCGGCTACGCGACCGGCTCGTCGCGCGGCGTCTCCGGCGCCGACCTGCCGGATCACGCGTACTGGGAGAAGTGGTTCCCGGCCGACTGGGTCTCGGAGATGCGCGAGCAGATCCGGCTGTGGTTCTACTCGCAGTGCTTCATGTCGGTGACGCTCGACGGGCGCTCGCCCTACCGGCAGGTCCTCACCTACGAGAAGGTGCTCGACGAGCACGGCCGGCCGATGCACAAGTCGACGGGGAACGCGATCGAGCTGAACGACGCCCTCGACCGGATGGGCGCCGACGTGGCGCGCTGGCTCTACTGCGCCCAGACGCCGAGCCAGCCGCTGCGTTTCGGGTACACGATGGCCGACGACGTGAAGCGCCGCCTGCTGACGCTGTGGAACTCCGTCGGCTTCTTCCTCACGTACGCGGCGATCGCCGGCTTCGAGCCCGGCCGGCAGGACGGCGAGCGGCGTCCCCTCGACGACTGGCTCTCGGCGCGGACGGCGCAGCTCGTCCGCGACGCGACCGCCGACTACGAGCGCTTCTGGACGCCGGGCGTCGTCACGTCGTTCGAGGCGTACGTCGAGGATCTCTCGAACTGGTACATCCGCCGCTCGCGCCGCCGCTTCTGGGACGACGACCCGGCGGCCCTGCAGTCGCTGTGGGAGTCGCTGACGGACGCGCTGCGCGTGATCGCGCCGGTGATGCCGTTCCTCGCCGAGTACCTGTGGCGCCGGCTCGCGCCCGACGCGTCGTCGATCTTCCTCGCCGGCTGGCCGGAGGCGGAGGGCGCCGACGCCCTGCTGCTCGCGGAGGTCGCGGACGTGCGCCGGGTCGTCGAGCTCGGCCGCCGGGCGCGCGAGGGCTCGCGCCTGAAGCTCCGCCAGCCGCTCCGGCGGCTCGTCGTCGCGGGCGCGCCTGCGACGGTGCACGGCCACGTCGACGAGATCGCCGACGAGCTGCGCGTCAAGGAGGTCGAGTTCGGCGACGTGGAGGCGTCGGAGCTGCGCGTGAAGCCGAACCTGCCGGTGCTCGGCCCGAAGCTCGGCCCGGCGCTCCGCGACGTGCGCGAGCGCCTGCAGCGCGGCGAGTTCGAGGAGCTCGAGGGCGGCCGGTTCGCGGTGGACGGGCACGTGCTCGAGCCGGACGAGGTGCTCGTCGAGCGCGTCGGCCGCGAGGGGTGGGCCGTCGCCGCCGAGGACGGCGTCACCGTCGCGCTCGACACCGCGCTCGACGACGAGCTGCGCCTCGAGGCAAGGCTGCTCGACCGGGTGCACGAGGTGAACGTGCTCCGCCGCGAGACCGGGCTCGAGATCACCGACCGCATCCGGCTCTGGCTCCCGGACGCCGACCTGATCGAGCGCTACGGCGACCGCATCGCCGCGGAGACGCTCGCCGTCTCGGTCGAGCTCGGCGGGCTGAGGCTCGAGAAGGCGTGAGGCGCCTCGCGCTCCTCGGCGTGCTCGTCGCGGCGGCGGGGTGCGGCGGAGGAGGCCGGCCGCACGAGCAGCCGGAGAAGGCGGCGCTGCGGGTGCTCGACCTGATCGTGCACAACCGGTACTCGACGGCCTGGAGCGACCTGCACAGCCGGGACCAGAAGGTGGCGCCGTTCGCCGAGTACGTCGGCTGCGAGTCGCGGTCGCCGGTGATCGCGGTGCCGCGGTCGGCGCGGGTGACGGGCGTCCGGGACGAGTCGGTCGGGCTCGGCGACGGCACGTTCGTCGACAGCAAGGCGGTGGCGGTGCGGCTGGGCTTCGCCGGCGGGTTCAAGGTGACGCACACCGTCCACCTCGTCGCGGAGCACGGGAAGTGGAAGTGGATCCTGCCGTCGTGGCGGTTCCGCGACTACCGCGCGGACCGCTGCCCGACGGACGCAGGATCGTCGCCGCCGCCGAGCGCGACCTAGCGCTGGGCCTCGGCGAGCTCGAGCTCGCGGCGGAGCTCGACCGGGAGCCGGAACTCGACCCCCTCGTCGACGAGCCGGTACGGCTCGATCGAGGTGATCCCGCGGACGCGGAACCAGTCGCAGACTCGCTGAACGAGCTTCTCCGGCGCCGACGCGCCGGACGTGATCCCGACGACCTCGGGGCCGTCGAGCCACGTCTCGTCGATCTCCGACTCGTCGTCGATCAGATGCGCCGCGACGCCGCCGGCGCGGGCGACCTCGGCCAGGCGGTTGGAGTTCGACGAGTTGCGCGAGCCGATCACGAGCAGCAGGTCGATCTCGCCGAGCATCTCCTTCACCGCCCACTGCCGGTTGGAGGTCGCGTAGCAGATGTCTTCCTTCTTCGGCGCGTAGACGTCCGGGAAGCGCGCACGCAGCGCCGTGATGATGTCGGTGGTCTCGTCGACGGACAGCGTCGTCTGCGTCACGTAGGCGAGCTTCGTGCCGGGCGGGAACGAGAGCCGCTCGACGTCCTCGACGGACTCCACGAGCACGATCCGCCCGGGCGCCTCGCCCATCGTGCCGACGACCTCCTCGTGGCCCGCGTGCCCGATCAGCACGATCGTGTAGCCCTCGTTCGCGTAGCGCCGCGCCTGGACGTGCACCTTCGTCACGAGCGGGCAGGTGGCGTCGATCGTGTTGAGCCGGCGCTCCGCGGCGTGCTCATGCACCGACGGCGCGACGCCGTGCGCCGAGAAGACGACCGTCTCGCCCTCGGGGACGTCGGTCTCCTCCTCGACGAAGATCGCGCCGCGCGCCTCGAGGTCGCGGACGACGTGGAGGTTGTGGACGATCTGCCTGCGGACGTAGACCGGGCGCCCGTAGAGCTCGAGCGCCCGCTCCACCGTCTCGACGGCGCGCTCGACCCCGGCGCAGTAGCCGCGGGGCGACGCGAGCAGCACCTTCCTGACCATCCGGCCCAGGGTATCCGCCTCCGGCGTGTGGCCGTTCGGTTGCGGTCTGCGGCCTCCCCGGAAACGACAAGGCCCGCTGCTCGGGGGGTCGTCGCAGCGGGCCTCGCGTGATCGCTCACCGCGGCGTATGGCCAGGAACGCGCGCCGCGGTTCGCATCGCCCAGTGGGTGCACGCTACCGCCCGCACCGGGCGGGGAAAATAGGCCGGAAGGCCCATCTTTACAAGCGGGGCGCGTGCCGATTCCGCGGCGTACCATTTGGCCGCCCTGTCGAGCGCAACCGAATCGGTCGTCTTCAACGGCATCCCGCTGCTCGTGGTCGCGGCGGCGTACGCGGCCGTGACCGCCGCGGTCGTGCCCGCGCTCTGGCGCGACCGGGCGCGCGCGCACCCGCTCGACTGGGCGACGGTCACGGTGTTCCCCGCCGTCGGGATCGCCTCCGCCATCTTCGGCGTGCTCGTGCTCCACGACCGGCGCCCGTTCGGCGGCCACACCTGGCTCTCGCTCGCGGCGGCGCTCGTCGCGCTCGCGCCGGCGCTCGTGCTGCTCGCGCGGTGGCGCGAGCGGGCGTTCGTCGGCGGCATCGGGCGGCGCCTGGAGGCGGAGGAGCGCGTGTCGACGCGCGACCGGGAGCTGGAGGCCGTCGCGGACATCTCGACCGCGCTCGGCAAGGCCCGCGACGTCGTCGAGGCCGTGCGGCCGCTCGTCCACCGCGTCACGGGGCTCCTCGCGGTCGGGTTCGCCGGCGTCGTCGTCGTCGAGGACGACGGCGACCACGCGAGCGGCGTCTACGCCGAGCTCGCCGGCGAGCCGGCGGCGTGGTGGGCGGAGGTGCGGGTCGACCTGCGGCACGAGCCGTCGGGGATCGCGAGCGCGGTCTTCGACGCCGCGCCGGTGACCGTCTTCGACGTCTCGAGCTCGCCGCTCGTGAGCCCGCGGCTCGCGGCCGCTGTCGGCGCGAAGAGCGGCGCGTGGATCCCCATGATCGCGGAGGAGCGCGTCGTCGGCGTGGTCGTCGTCGCCGCGACGGCCGAGAAGCGGACCTTCCCGCCGGGCGAGCTCTCGGTGCTCCAGGCGATCGCCTCTGAGGCGGCGCTCGCGCTCGAACGGCTGCGCTCGCGCGCGGCCCTGTCGGACGCGCTCGAGCGCGAGCAGCGCGCGGCGGAGATATCGCGCGCCGTCCGCGCCGAGCTCGAGCCGGAGGCCATCGTGCGTGTGGCGCGCGAGCAGCTTCGCCGCGCGCTCGGCGCGGACACCGTCGAGCTCGTCGGGGAGGAGCCCGCTGTGCGGGTCGAGCGCGCCGAGCCGCTCGCGCCCGGCGAGGCCTCGCTCGTCGAGTCGGTCGCGCGCGAGGTGGGGAGCGCACTGCGGACGGCGGCGCTGCTCGCCGACAACGAGCGGCGCATCGAGCAGCAGGGTGCGCTCCTGCACGCGGCCCAGGTCGTGACGAGCGAGCTGGAGATCGAGACGGTGCTGCGGCGGCTCGTCGAGGAGGTGACGAAGCTGCTGCGCGCGGACGCCGCCGACTGCTACCTCCTCGATTCCGAGCGCGGAGTCCTCCGCTGCGCGGCGGTCCACGGTTTCGACTCGAGCCTCGTCGGCTTCGAGTTCACGCCCGAGCGGGGAGTGGCGGGCACGGCGCTCGTCGAGGCCCGGCTCGTCGCGGCCGACGAGTACGACACGATCGCGGCGCCCGTCCCGCATGAGGCCTACCGCGGGTTCACGCGCGCGGTGGTCGCGCCGATGGTCTGGGGCGGCGAGACGCGCGGCGTGCTCGGCGTCGGCCTCCGCGACGCCGCCCGCACGTTCTCCTCCGGGGACATGGAGCTGCTCGAGACGTTCGCGTCGCTCGCGTCACTCGCTCTCCGCAATGCCGAGAGCTTCGCCGAGCGGACGAGGCAGGCCCGCGTGCAGCGCGCCTTCTACCGGATCGCGTCGCTGCTCGCGGAGCCGCTCTCGCTCGCGGAGACCTACGACGCGGCGGCGCAGGCGGCGGTCGAGGCGCTCGGCGGCGACTACGGCGCGGTGCTCGCCGGCGCGGGACTGCTCGAGCTCGTCGGCAGCCATGCGCTTCCTGCAACGGTGCGCTCGCTCGAGCTGCCGCGGGCGCTGCTCGACGCCGCCGCCGACGGGCAGGTGCTCGCCGCGACCGACGTCGCCGGCGACGACCGCTTCGACGAGGCATGGCGGCGGGCGCCGTTCGCGTCGCTGCTCGCGATCCCGGTCGCCGGCGAGCATCCGGGGCTCGTGCTCGTCTACTTCAAGGAGGCGCGCGCGTTCGCGCGCGACGACCTCGAGCTCGCGCAGCACGTCGCGGGCGCGGCCCGCGGCGCGCTCGACCGGAGCCGGCTCTTCGAAGCGGAGCGGACGGCGCGGTCGCTCTCCCAGCAGCTCGCGCGCACGGGCAGCCTGCTAGCCACGGAGCTCGACCCGGTGGCGGTGCTCGAGGCGGTGGTCGAGGAGGCGGTGACGCTGCTCGGCGTCGATGCCGCCGCGCTCGCGGCGCTCGAGGGAGACGACCTCTTGATCAGCGCCGCCATCGGAGACGGCGCGGAGGAGGCGCTCGGCGCGCGCTCGCCCTCCACCGGCTGGGTCGCAGGCGACGTCGTGCAGTCGCGCGCGCCTGTCGCATACGAGGACGCGGGCGCGAAGGAGGCGCTCGGCGACTCGGACGCGTTCCTGCGGCTGGGCCACCGCGCGTACCTCGGCGTGCCGCTCGCCGCGCCCGAGGGCGGGCTGCACGGCGTTCTCTCCGTGTACGCACGCGAGCCGCGTGCGTGGCGCGAGGAGGAGACGCAGGCGCTGGTGGCGCTCGCGGCCAATGCGGCGGTCGCGCTCTCGAATGCGCAGCTCTACCAGCGCGTCGCCGTCGAGCGCGAGCAGAGCGTGGCGATCCTCGCGAACATCGCCGACGGGATCGTCGCCGTCGACCGCGACGGCCACGTCGTCCTCTGGAACCGCGCGGCCGCGGAGATCACCGGCGTCCCGGCGACCGAGGCGATCGGCCGCACGCCGGCGCAGGTGCTCCAGCGCGACCTGGAGTCGGCCGGCGGCGGCCCGAACCGGCTCGTCGCGATCTCGCGCGGGGGAGACGAGGTGTGGCTCTCGCTGTCCGAGGCGGTGATGCGAGACCCGAGCGGCGCCGTCGCGGGACGGATCTTCGCGTTCCGCGACATCTCCTCCGAGCACGTCGTCGAGCAGATGAAGTCGGACTTCGTCTCGACGGTCTCGATGGAGTTGCGCGCGCCGCTGACGTCGATCTACGGCTTCGCGCAGACGCTCCTCCGCGAGGACGTCGCCTTCGGCGAGGCGGAGCGCCGGACGTTCCTCGAGTACATCGCGCGCGAGTCCGAGCGCCTGACGACGATCGTGGACGCGCTGCTGAACGTCGCCCGCCTCGACACCGGCGACCTGACCGTCTCGCTGGAGCGGACGGACGTCGCGGCCGTCGCGCGCGAGGCCGTCGCGGGCGCGCTTCCGATCGCGAACGGGCACCGGCTCGTCGTCGAGGTCGCGGGTGGAGACGTCGCCGCACACGCCGACCCCGACAAGCTTCGCCAGGTGCTCGACCAGCTGATCTCGAACGCCGTCAAGTACTCCCCCGGCGGCGCCACGGTGACGGTCAGCGTCACGCAGCGGGAGGCGGTCGTGGAGCTCGCCGTCGCCGACGAGGGCGTCGGCATCCCCGCCTCGGAGCGGGAGCGGATCTTCTCGAAGTTCTACAAGGCGGGGGAGGCGCAGGGCACCGGCCTCGGCCTCTTCATCGCCCAGGGGCTCGTACGCGAGATGGGCGGCAGAATGTGGGTCGACTCGGAGGAAGGTCGTGGGTCGCGGTTCGCGTTCGAGCTGCCGGTGGCCGGCGATGACTGAGAAGTTCGACGAGGAGGGATAACGGGCGGATGGCGACGCGCGTGCTGGTGATCGACGACGAGGCTCCGATCCGGCTCCTCTGCCGGGTGAACCTCGAGGCCGAGCAGATGGAGGTGCTCGAGGCCGCCGACGGCCCGAGCGGCCTCGAGAAGGCACGCGCGGAAACCCCGGACGTGGTGCTGCTCGACGTGATGATGCCGGGGCTCGACGGCTGGCGCGTCGCCGAGGAGCTCCTCGACGACGAGCGCACGCGGTCGATCCCGATCGTCTTCCTCACCGCCCGCGCCGAGCTGCGCGACCGCGCGCGCGGGATCGACCTCGGCGGCGTCGACTACGTGACGAAGCCGTTCAATCCGGTCGAGCTCGCGCCGCTCGTGCGCGACCTGCTCGCGCGTGTCGGTCGCGGCGAGCGCGACGACGTTCGCCGCGAGAAGCTTGCCGAGCTGCGCGCCCTGCTCGAGCGCGAATAGCCCGCGCCGTTAGCCCGCGAAGTCGGCGGTGACGACGTGCGCGCCGCGGTAGCCCTGGAAGCTCCCGAGCAGGCTCGCGACGCCGATGCGCCGGTACGACGGGTTGAGCAGGTTCGCGCGGTGACCCGGGCTCGCGAGCCACATCGAGATGACCCCTGCGGCCGAGCCCTGCGAGCCCGTTCCCCACGCGATGTTCTCGCCGGCGAGCGACGCGACGACGTCGAACTGCCGCATGCGTCCCCCGAAGTCGCCGTGCGTGAAGACGCCGCTCGTCAACATCTCGGCGCTGTGTGCGCGCGCGGCGCGCTCGAGGTGCACGTCGGGCCGCAACGTGCGCAGCCCGTAGTGCGCCCGCACGTCGTTGACCCTGCGGAGAAGTGCCTGCTCGGAACGCGTAAGGCCCGCCGCCGCGGCCGCCGGGAGGACGAGCGCCAGCGCGACGAGTGCTGTCGTGAACAACCGAAGCACCGCGTCAAGATGGCAGCGATCACGGACGGGAACGTCCCCCATCCGGGGGATCTTCGGCAGCGGAAAACTCGCTCAGCGCGCGGTTTGCGCGAGCCCGATCGCCGCGAGCACGACCGCCGCGCCGACGAGCTGGACGCCGTCGAGCGATTCGGAGAGCCACGCCCAGCCGACGAGCGCGCCGACGACGGGCTCGAGCATCGCGACAATCCCCACCGTGGTCGCCGACAGGTGGCGGAGCGCGCTCACGAGGAGGAAGAACGGCGCGATCGTGCCGAGTGCCACCATCCACAGCGCGAGCGCCCACACGGGCAGGTGGTGGGACGAGAGGCTGCCGCCGAGGGAGGTCGTCGTCGTCAGCGCGTGCCCCGGGAACGACCACCACGGGCTGACGACGGCCCAGAAGAGCGACGCGAAGAGAAAGCCCCAGGCGAGCAGCGACACGGCGTCGCGCCCGCCGACGACGTGCTCGGCGAGGAGGACGTACAGCGCGTAGGCGAACGCGCCGCCGAGCGCGAACGCGATCCCCGCCCCGGAGAGCGCGCGACCGCCGCCGACGACGTTCACGATCAGGCCGAGGCCGGCGAGCGCGAGCGCGAGTGCCACCCACACGCGCCGCCGGACGTGCTCCTTGTAGGCGAAGCGGGCCCAGAGCGCGACGAGGAGCGGCGCGAGGTACTCGATCAGGAGCGCGATCCCGATCGCCAGGCGGTGGATCGCGAGGAAGTAGAAGAACTGCACGAGCGCGAGCCCCGCCACGCCGAAGGTGACGACGTAGGGCAGCTCGCGCCGCGTGAGCCGCAGCCGGCCGGGCGCCGTCAGCGCGAGGATCGCCAGCAGTCCGACGGCGGCGCCGAGCGACCGCACCTGCGCGAGCCGTTCCGACGAGAAGCCGCTGGCGAGGATCGTCTTGGAGACGCCGCCGTTCACCCCCCAGAGGACCGCGGCGCTCGCCGCCATCAGGTAGCCGAGGCGCGGCCGGCGGCTGCGGGCGGGCGGTACGGGGAACGGCGCTTCGGTCACGGCGTCCGCGAACGTACCTTGTGGTCATGGCGGATCGGCGCGACGTCGGCGTGGTGCTCTCCGGCGGCGGCGTGAACGGCGTGATGATGGAGCTCGGGTTCCTGCAGCGGTTGCGTGCGAGCCCGCTGTGGCCGCGCACGGCGGTGATCGTGGGGACGTCGTCCGGCGCCCTGTCGGGTGCGATGGCGGCGCTCGACCGTCTCGACGAGCTCGAGGAGTTCCTCATGCACCTTCAGCCCGAGCTGGCGTTCCGGCCGAACCGCCTCTGGCGCCTGCCGTTCCTCGGCCTGCACGACTACGCACTGCCGCGGACGATCGAGGCGTGGTTCGGCGACCTGACGGAGCTCGCCGGCCTGCTGCGCGACGCGCCGGTGGAGCTCGTGGTGATCGCGACGGACCTCTCCGACGCGGTCGACCCCGGCGAGGAGTACGAGCTCGCGTACTCGTCGCGCACGACGGCTCCCGAGGTGCTCGCGCAGGCCGTGCTCGCCTCCGCCGCGGTCTCGGCGCTCGTGCTGCCGGTCCGCGTCGGCGACCGGATCGCGACCGACGGTGCGTGGGTGCGCAACTTCCCGCTCGGGCACGCGTTCGCGCACGAGGACGTCCAGCTCATCGTCGCGTTCCGCTACCTGCCCCGGTACCCGCGTCTCGGCGTCGAGGCGCTGCAGCCGCTCAAGCGGCGGCTGTACCGGTTCCGGCGGATCCCGCCGGTGCGGGCGTTCCTCGCGGAGATCGAGGAGGCCGAGGCGCGCGCGGCCCGCGGCGAGCCGGCCCACCTCGGCGACATGATCGTGCGCCTCGCGCGCGTCGCGATCCTCCGCAACACGCAGAGCGAGGAACGGGTCGCCGCGTCGATCGACACGTCGCTGCGCGAGCTGCGGTCGCTCCGCCACGACGTGCTCGCCCTGCTCCCCGACGAGGCGCTGCGCGGCCGGGTCGCCGCGCGCTTCGACGAGGCGCGGTTTCCGTTCCGGCACGACCGGCTCGTGCCGCGGATCGTCGTCCGCGGATCGACGGAGGACGTCGGCCTCGACCCCGGGTTCCGCAACCAGCCGCGCTGGTCGGACGAGGACAAGCGCGCGCTGATCGCGCGCGGCCGCGAGCTCGCCGACGTCGAGCTGCGCCGCCTCGAGCGGCCGGTCTAGAGCCTGAGCAGCGCGAGCTGGACGAGGCCGAGCGCGACGAAGGAGCCGGTCGCCGCGAGAAGCGCCGGCCGCGGCGTCGAGTACTCCCGGGCGTCGGGCACGAGCTCGGTGGCGGACAGCCAGAGCATCGCGCCGGCGGCGAAGCCGAGCCCGACCGGCAGGAACGACTGCACGACCTCCACGAAGAGGAAGGCGGGCACCGCGACGATCGGCTGCGGCAGGCTCGAGAAGATGCTCCACAGCGCCGCCGTGCGCACGCGTGCGCCGCGCGGCACGAGCACGAGGCTGATCGCGAGGCCTTCCGGGATGTTGTGGATCGCGATCGCGATCGTCACGAAGATGCCGAGCGCGTCGCCGCCGCCGTACGAGACGCCGACGCCGACGCCCTCCGTGAAGGAGTGCACGGTCATCACGGCGACGATCGTCAGCGCCTTCAGCGCATCGGCGCCGCGAAGCTCGCCGAACGAGACCTCGCGCCCGTGCAGGAGCGCGCTCGTCAGGCGGATGAAGAGGGCGCCGGCGGCGAGCCCGGCGACCGTCCGGAGGACGCCGAAGCGGAGGCCCTCGACGATGAGCGCGACGCTCGCCGCGGACATGAAGCCGACCGCTGCGGCGCTCGCGACGCCGAGCCAGTTTCGCGGCGGCCGCCGCACGGCGAGGAACGGGAGCGCGCCGAGGCCGGTGGCGAGCGCGGTCACGAGCGCGCCCACGGCGACGGTGGGGACGTTCGCCTCCACGCGAGCATCCTCGCCCGCGGACGCTCCCCCCGCGTCCGGGCATCCGCGGACGCCGCCTACACTGGGCGCAACGGGACGTAGCTCAGCCTGGTCAGAGCGCCGCCTTTGGGAGGCGGAAGCCGTCGGTTCGAATCCGACCGTCCCGACTCGTGCTCTCGTCCGGGTCTAGAGGAGCCAGTCGCCGTTGCGGAGGATCGGCACCGCATCGCCGGCGGCGGTGACGCCGTCGACCTCGAGCTCGTCGGACCCGATCATGAAGTCCGTGTGGATCGACGAGTGGTTCACGCCCCGCGCGTGCCGCTCGTCCGGCGAGAGCTCCGACGCCCCCGGCACCGCCTGCACGATCGACGTGCCGAGGGCGATGTGCGACGACGCGTTCTCGTCGAACAGCGTGTCGTAGAAGACGAGCCCGGTCTCGCCGACGGCGGAGTGCCCGTCGACGAGCGCCACCTCGCCGAGCCGTGCGGCGCCGTCGTCCGTCGCGACGTGCGTGCGGATGACGTCGGCGCCGGTGCCGGCGTTCACCTCGACGGCGCGGCCGCCTTCGAACCGGACCTCGAGGTCGCGCACGATGTTCCCCTGGATCTGGAGCGGCAGCGTCGAGCGGACGACGCCCTCGACGCGCCGCGCGTCCGGCGTGGTGAACACCTCCTCCGTCGGCATGTTCGCGACGTGCTCGATGCCGCGCGACTCGTCGAGCGCCGCCTGCCAGGTCGAGTCGCGATGGAGGCCGATCGTGAGCTCGGTGCCGGGTCCGCGGTAGCGCAGGTGGTCGAAGCGCCGCTCGTTCAGCGTCGACGCACGCTGCTGCAGGCGCCCGATGTGCGCGCGCCACGCCGCGACCGGGTCGGGCGTGTCGAGCCGCACCGCGTGCGCGACGGCCTCCCAGAGCCGCTCGACGTCGGGCTCGCCGAACACCGTGCGCGCCCAGCCCTCGTTCGGGTAGGCGACGATCGTCCAGTTGCAGAGTCCGTCGGTGAGCTTCAGCGACTCCTCCGCGACCTCGCGCATGCGCGCCTTGCCGACGCGCCCGCCGTCGAGGTCCGCGAAGAGCTCCGGCTCCGGGTTGCCCGTGATCGCGCACAGCGCGCCGCCGTCCTCGCCGAGCCGCCGGAAGCGGTCGACGAGCCAGGGCGGCGAGTAGCCGAGCTCGTCCTCCGCCGCGAGCGCGATGTGCTCCCGGCGGACGTGCTGGTCCGTGTAGTGGACGTCGACGTAGCGGGCGCCGGCGCGGTACGCAGCAGCGGTGATCGCACGCGCGAGCGGTGCGTGCTCGAGCAGCGCGCTGACGCCGAGCACCTGGCCCGGCTGCAGGTTGAGCCCGACCTCGACGGCGAGGCGGGCGTATTTCTCGAGTCTGTCGGCCGCGGGCACGGCGGCGAACGATAGCCGGATGCCCTCCGGCCGCCGTCGGCATCCGTACACTGACGCGCCGTGAGGCGGGTCGTGTGGCTTCTGGCGGCGCCGGCGCTGCTCGCCGCCGGCTGCGGCGGCGGGGGCGGCCGCGCGTTCACGGTCGAAAAGACGCAGTCGTGCCTCGTCGACAAGGGGTTCAGGATCGGCCACGCCGTCGACTTCGTCGCCTCGACGGCCACCGGCGGCGCGTTCCGTACGTACTTTCCGGAGAACGATGTGACCGTCGTGTTCGGGCGCACGCAGGAGGACGCCGTCAATCTCGAGCAGGCCTACCGCCGGTTCCACGCGAAGAACGTCGGCATCGACGACGTCCTCTCCCGCGACCGGAACGCGGTTCTGCTGTGGCGGTTCCACCCGAGCGACGCCGACCGGACGACGCTCGGCTCCTGCCTCAGCGGATAGCGCCTTCCTCGTGCAGGAAGCGCCTGAACCAGTAGACGAAGACGGCGAAGAGGACGACGGCCTGCTCGCTCGCCATCGTCACGCCCGCGATCTGCTGGTCGGCGAGGGGTGAGAGGCCGAAGACGCGCGTCGGCACCCGCTCGTAGAAGTGGTAGACGGGCTTCGGAAGGAGCGCGAGCAAGAGGCCGAGCGGCGAGGCGAGCACGAACGACGCGAACGCGTAGGCGGCGCGGGCACCCGAGGCGAGCCGTCTCGGCGCGTCGTGGACGAGCGGCCACCAGACGAGGATGCCCGTGCCGAAGTAGCAGGCGTGCTCGACGTGGATCAGCACCGACTGGTGCTCGAGCGCGTAGTCGTAGACCGGCGGGACGTGCCACGCGAAGTAGTTCAAGAGCCAGAGCGGCAGCGCGACCGCGGGGTGCGTGAGCGCGCGCCAGACGCCGATGCGCGCGGCCGCCTCGGCCATCGGCCGGGAGAGGCCGAGCACCGCGAAGAGCGGTGCCCACTCCGCGAGGACGACGTTCTGCAGGAGGTGGGCGCTGAGCAGGTAGTGGAGGCCGAGGTGGTGCAGCGGCGTCCAGAACGCGGCCGCGAGGAGCGCCATCGAGACCGCGAAGCAGGCGATGCGGCTTCGCGGGGCGCCGAAGCGGCCGACGGCGAAGAGATAGAGGAGCGAGAGGGTCGGTACGACGACCGTCGTGTCGACGTCCGCCTGCCAGGCGTAGGGCGAGTGTGCGACGAGCAACGCGGTTCAGCCGTCGCGGCGGAGCCGCTCCGCGAACATCCAGCGGTGACCCTCGAGGTCCTCGGCGCGGTACTGCCGCTGCCCCACGGCCTCGTTCTCCTCGACGGTCGAGAGGATGCGCGCGCCGGCGGCGGCCGCGGCCGCGTGGTGGGCGTCGAGCCCGCCGACGTAGACGAGCACGCCGTCGACGACGAACGGCACCTCGAGCCAGCGCGCCGCGTCGGGGCAGCGCTCCGCATGGCTGCGCGGCGAGCGGTAGTCCGGCCCGGGCCAGCCGAACATCACGAGTCCGTCGCCCGCCCGCAGCGTCACGTGGGTCACGCGTCCGTCGGCGTCGGCGAACCGCTCGAGCTCCTCGAAGCCGAACGCCCGTGCGGCGAAGTCGGCGGCCGCGGCGGCGTCCTCGTAGGACAGCATCGGGATCACCGAGGGTGCCGGCACGACGCGACGCTACAAGCTGGCGCCTCCCGGCGGCGCGATAATCCGGCGGGTGCGTCGCGCGCTCGCGGTCTGCCTCGCCGTGGCTGCCACCGCCGGCTGCGGGGGCAGCGGTCGCCCGGCGCCGACGGCGGCGGAGGAGCGCGCCCTGGCGGTGCGGTTCGCGCGGGCGGTCGTCCGCGGCGAGCCCGCGCGGGCGGCGGCGCTCGTCGACGCGGGCGATGCGACGACGCAGGAGCTCGCACGCCGCCTCGCAGCTGCGTCGCGCGGGCACTCCGGGACGCTGCGGCTGCCGGCCTCCCGGACGGCGCCGCACCGGTGGCAGGTCGCCTATGTCCGCCGGATCCCTGGCGCCGACGGCGCGTTCGAGCGCGAGACGGGCCGCATCGTCGTCGAGCTCGCGGGCGGCGCCGTCGCCGACGTCGCGATCCGAGACCGCGAGCTCGTGCTCAGCACGCACCACGACGCGCAGCTCCTTCCGTCGAAGCGGTAGGAGCCGCGCAGGGAGGGGACCGAGGCTGCCGCGAGTCAGGGGTCGACGAAGACGCGCGACAGCCTCTGAACCGAGACGCCGCCGCGGCGCCGTCGCTTGCATGAGGAGTTGCGGGCGGCGACGACGACGAAGCGGGTGGCGGGAATCGAACCCGCGTAGCCAGCTTGGAAGGCTGGAGCTCTACCATTGAGCTACACCCGCGGTGGGGCGCAGCGTAGCCGGATCGGAGCCGCGGGAGCCCCTCGCGCGGCTCGACGACGCCGTCGTCCGGGCTCCGGCGGCGAGCTGCGGGAAGCCGGCCGGACGGGAGACCTCGGCGACCGGCCCGGGGCGCGAGTACGCCGTCTGCTCGGCGTCCGGCGTCTGCTACTCTCGATTTTCTGTCCAACTATTGTCCAGCAAAGGAGAGTGAAGTGCGCAAGCTGCTCGTCCTCGCGTCGCTCCTCGCGACCGCCGTCGCCCTCGCCGTCGCCCCAGGGGCCTCGGCCGGCCCCGTCAAGGGTGCGCCCGTCTCGGCCGGCGGCCCCGGCGTCCAGTCCGGATACGAGTGCGCGGTCTCCGGCGTCTCGTTCCTGATCCGGAACAACCTGCTGCTCGCCGTCGCCCGGAACGGCCTCAACCCGGCCGACTTCGGCGGGTCGCTCGACCAGACGCTGTCGCTCGCGACCGTCGTCCGGCTCCACCTCACGAACCCCGAGCTGTTCGCGTACCCGAACCCGGCCGCGCTCGGCCCGGCGTTCAACTGGTGCGCGCGGTAGCTCGACGATCGCCGGGCCTGGTTCGCCCGACCGGGCGAACCAGGCTCCACCTCGGAGAGGAGCAGTGCGCTAGCGGAGCCGGTCCGCGAACGGCTCGAGGTCGTCCGCGTGCAGGCCGATCTCGCCTGCCTCGAGCGCCGCCTTCACCTCCAGCGCGAGCTGGCGCGCCTCGCTCGTCTGGTCGGGGTCGAGCACGGTCGAGATCGACGCCAGCACCGCCTCGCCCCGGCGTAGCTGGACGTCGACGGTCGTCAGCTCGCTCCGCTCGATGTAGGGGTCGTCCGGCACGCCGACCCACACCGAGACACCGCCACCCTCGGGGAGCGACGCCTGCTCGACGACCGGCGCGGAGCGCAACGACACGGCGGCACCGTAACAACGTCCGACGGGCGCGTGATGCTGGGACCGTGACGCCCGAGCGCGTGGTCGACCTGCGCCCCCGCACGATCCTGCGCACGCTCCTGATCGTGCTCGCCGTGGCGGTCGCCCTCGAGGTGATCTGGATCGCGCGCCACGTGCTCGCATGGGTCCTGATCGCCCTCTTCCTCGCGCTCGCCCTCGACCCCCTCGTCAGCTGGATCGAGCGGCGGGGCAAGCTCGCCCGCGGTCCGGCGATCGCCGTCGCGTACCTCATCGTCCTCGTCGTGATCGCCGGCGTCGGCGCGACGTTCGTGCCGAAGCTCGTCGACGAGGTGAACGGCTTCGTGCAGGCCCTCCCGGACTACGTCCACGACCTGACGAAGGGGCGCGGCAGGCTCGGCTTCCTCGAGACGAAGTACCACATCGTCGAGAAGGTGCGCGAGCAGGTGAGCAACGGCGGCGCGAGGAAGGTGTTCGGTCTCTCCGGAGCGGCCCTCTCGGTGACGAAGAGCGTGATCACGATCGTCGCCGCGACGGTGACGATCGTCTTCCTGACGTTCTTCATGCTGCTCGAGGGGCGCGCCTGGGTCGAGCGCGTCTACGGCCTCCTCCCGGAGCGGTCGCAGGTGCGCTGGCGCCGCGTCGGAACCGACATCTACCGCACCGTCGGCGGCTACGTCACCGGCAACATCGTGATCAGCCTGATCGCCGGGACCTCCGCGACGATCGTGCTCCTCGTGATGGGTGTGCCGTACGCGGTCGCGCTGGGCCTGCTCGTCGCGCTGCTCGACCTGATCCCGCTCGCCGGGGCGACCGTCGCCGGGGTGATCGTCGTGCTCGTCGCCTTTCTCCACTCGGTGCCCGCGGGGATCGTGCTGCTCGTCTTCGTGATCGTGTACCAGCAGGTCGAGAACCACTTCCTGCAGCCGGTGATCTACGGACGCACCGTGCAGCTCTCGCCGCTCGCGGTGCTCATCTCGGTGCTCGTCGGCGCGGAGCTCGCAGGCATCCTCGGCGCGCTCGCGGCGATCCCGGTCGCAGGGTCGCTGCAGGTGATCGTGCGCGACCAGCTCGCGGCGCGCCGGGGTCTCGTGGTCGAGGGAGTGGCCGGCGAGCCGACGGTTGGGAGTTGAGCGGGCCGCGACGGTTCAGTACCTTCCCGCGCGTGCGCGCCCGCCCGGGAAGATGCCTCGAACGGTGGATCTCGGACGGCGGGACCCGGCCCGACGTTCTGAGAGTGGGAACCCGCGGACGTCTCGCGCTCGTCGCCGCGCTCGGCGCGGCCCTCCTCGCGGCGGCGGTGGCCGCGCCGTCCGCGGCGCCCGCGAACGGCGCGCAACAGGTCGAGCTCGCCGCGCTCGAGTCCGGCGTCCTCGCCCAGCTGAACGCGATCCGCGCGCAGCACGGCCTCCGGCCGCTGCGGTCGAGCCCGCGCCTCGCCGCTGCGGCGGTGCAGCACACCCGGGAGATGGCGGCCGACGGCTACTTCGCGCACGAGTCGGCCGACGGCAGCGCGTTCTGGGACCGCGTCGCCCACTTCTACGGCTCGTCCGGTTACGGCTACTGGTCGGTGGGCGAGAACCTCCTCTGGTCGTCGCCGTCGGTGGACGCGGGCGGCGCCCTGCGGCTGTGGATGCGCTCGCCGGAGCACCGCGCGAACATCCTCAGCCCGACGTGGCACGAGATCGGCATCGCCGCCGTGCACTCGGCCGGCGCGCCGGGCACCTACCGCGGGCGGCCGGTCACGATCGTCACGACCGACTTCGGCGTCCGGCGCTAGCCGCAGTACCCTTCCGGGGCGCGCGCCCGTAGCTCAGCGGAAGAGCGGCGGCCTTCTAAGCCGTTGGTCGGAGGTTCGAATCCTTCCGGGCGCACTCCGCGCGTTTCCCGTCCGCCCCTCGCGGCTATCGGACCCCGAGACCGATTCGAGGAGGAGACGGATGGCAGAGAAGAAGCTGCAGGGCAAGCGCGTGGCGATCATCGCCGCCGACATGGTCGAGCAGGTCGAGCTCGTCGAGCCGCGGCGGGCCCTCGAGGACGCCGGGGCGAGGACGGAGCTCGTCTCGCTGAAGCCGGGCGAGATCCGCGGCTTCAACCACTTCGACCCCGCCGACACGTTCAAGGTGTACCGGACGGCGGAGGAGGTCGACGCCTCCGACTACCACGCGCTGATGATCCCCGGCGGCGTCGGCAACCCCGACCAGCTGCGCGGCGACGAGAACGTCGTCCACTTCGTGCAGGGCTTCTTCGAGCAGGGGAAGCCGGTCGCCGCCATCTGTCACGCCCCGTGGGTGCTCGTCGAGGCCGGCGTCGTGCGCGGCCGCAAGCTCACGTCCTGGCCGACGCTCCAGACCGACATCCGGAACGCCGGCGGCAACTGGGTCGACGAGGAGGTCGTCGTCGACTCGGGGCTCGTGACGAGCCGGAAGCCGGACGACATCCCGGCGTTCAGCAAGAAGATGGTGGAGGAGTTCTGCGAGGGGCGGCACTCCGAGCAGCGTGAGAAGACCGAGGCGGCGCGCTGAGGCGCGCTGCGCTCCTCGACCTCGACGGCACGCTCGTCGACGCGAACTACCAGCACGCGTTCGCGTGGTACCGGGCGTTCCGTCGCCACGAGATCGTCCTGCCGATGTGGCGGCTGCACCGCCACATCGGCATGGGCGGCGACCAGTACGTGACGGTCGTCGCGGGGGCGGACGTCGAGCGCCGGCTCGGCGACGAGCTGCGCGACGCCGCGGGCGAGGAGTTCCGCGAGCTCCGCGACGAGTGCCTGCCGCTGCCGGGCGCGCACGACCTCGTCGCGGCGCTGAAGGAGCGCGGCCATCCGGTCGTGCTCGCCTCCTCGTCGAACCAGGACGACCTCGACCACTTCCTCGACCTGCTCGCGATCCGCGACCTCGTCGACGGCGCGACGACGGCCGACGACGTCGACCGCACGAAGCCGCACCCGGACATCGTCCACGCCGCGCTCGAGCAGGCGGGCACCGGCGAGGCGGTGCTGGTCGGCGACTCGCGCTGGGACGTCGAGGCGGCCGCGAACGCCGGCGTCCCGGCCGTCTGCGTGATCACGGGCGGCTGGTCGGAGCAGGAGCTGCGCGACCACGGCGCCGCCTGCGTCTTCGACTCGCTCGTCGAGCTCCGCGGGCGCCTGGACGAGACGCCGCTACGATGAGCGCCGCACGGTGGCAGTAGCTCAGTTGGTAGAGCCCCGGGTTGTGGTCCCGGTGGTCGTGGGTTCGAGTCCCATCTGCCACCCTCGTGCCGGGTGATGCGCCGGACTGGGCGGTACGCTTCGAGTCGCTCGGCCCCGTAGCTCAGAGGACAGAGCGGGAGCCTTCGAAGCTCCGTGCGTAGGTTCGATTCCTACCGGGGCCATCCGCAGAGGGTTCGACGTCGGGGATCGTGGGGAGTGTGCGGGGGTGGACGGTGCCGCCTCCGTTCCCGCCGCCCCCGTCTCCGAGCGCCTGCGCTCGCTCGACGGGCTCCGCGGCCTGGCCGCGTTCGTCGTGCTCGTCGGCCACTGCCTGATGCTCGTGCCGGCGATCGCGACCGCCTACAGCGGGCCGCCGCCGCCGCACGTCGCGCTCGCCGTCTGGCTCCCCACCTACACGCCGCTGCATGCGCTCTGGGCCGGCAGCGAGGCCGTGGTCGTCTTCTTCGTGCTGAGCGGCTTCGTCCTCACGCGCATGGCCGAGGCGCGGTCGTTCGCCTGGCGCGCGTACTACCCGTCGCGCCTCCTGCGCCTGTACCTCCCGGTCGTCGGCGCGCTGCTCGTCGCGGCCGCGCTCGTGGAGGTCGTCCACCGCCGTCCCGCCGCCGGCGACTCGTGGTGGCTCGACCAGTGGGCCTCGGCTGGGCCCGCGAGCTTCGCGCACGAGGCGGTGCTGCTGCGCGGCGCGGGCTCGCTGGTGCCGCCGCTGTGGTCGCTCAAGTGGGAGGTGCTCTTCTCGCTGCTCCTGCCGCTCGCCGTCTACGGCGCCTCGCGCAGGAGATCCGTCGCCGTCGCGCAGGTCGCGCTCCTGCTCGCCGCCACCCTCGCCGGCGCAGACGCGCAGGGCCGATCCGGCTACGCGTTCTTCCTGCCGATGTTCGCGGTCGGGGCGGTGCTCGCCCGGAACCGCGACCGCCTCGCCCGCGTCGGTGAGCGGCTCGGACCGCGCGCGGGGGCGGCCCTCCTGGCGGCCGCCGTCGTGCTGCTGACGGCGAAGTGGACGCTCCAGTACCGCTTCGTGACGGCGTCCCGGCCGCTCGAGGTGGCGGGCGCCGCCGCGATCGTCTTCTGCTTCGGCTACTGGCGGCCGGCGCGGGCGCTCGGCGAGTCGCGCCCGCTCCAGTGGCTCGGGCGCCGCTCGTTCAGCCTCTACCTCGTGCACTTCCCCGTCGTCGTCTCCGCAGCGTTCCTGCTCGGAGGCAACTCGCGCTACGCGTTCGCCGTGGCGATTCCGCTCGCCCTGCTCGCCGCCGACCTCTTCTTCCGCGCCTGGGAAGGGCCGTCCCACCGCCTCTCGCAGCTCGTGCGCGGCGTCTGCGCGCCGGCGCCGCCTTCCCGCCCGCGGCCGGAGGCCGTGGCACGCCGCGCCCCCGACGGCGCCGCGACGACGATCACGTGAGGGTCGGCGGCCGCGGCGGCGAGGATCCTCCCGCCGCCGCGGCCGCCGACCCCGCTACCGCTGGCAGACGAGCCAGGCGTTGCCGAGCGTGCGGGCGTTGTCCTGGTCGCCGTTCTCGACGACGAGCTCCGCCTTCGGCGTGAACTCGGCGACCCCGCCGCTCGTCGAGAAGTACCAGACGTTCGAGAAGCCGGACGGCCTGACCCCGGTCGACGAACCCGACTGGTGGACGCCGTCGGCCGACAGGCGGATGAAGACGTCCGAGTCGCCGAGCGACAGCTCTCCCGGATCGATGAACGCCGCGAGCGCGCTGCAGTCGGAGGTGTCCCGGTAGCCCGTGTTCCACGCCGTGTTCTTCGGAATCGACACGTTCTGGGCGACGAGGATCACGCGCATGCCCGCCGAGGGCAGGTTCCCGACATTCACGGTCCCGCTCACGGGCACGGTGCTGTTCGTCACGTTGACGCTCGCGGTCCCCTGCTCGTGCACCGGCAGCGTCGCGTTCGTGACGTTGACGTTCGGCGTGCCCTGCTCCCTCACCGGCACCGGCGCGGACGCGTCGTTTGAGACGAAGACGTCGGTCACCGGCTTCGCCGCCTGCGCGATCGGCGCGCGGAGCACGGTCGCGCCGAGCACGGCGCTCCCCGCCGTCAGCAGCAACGCCAGGACGAGTGCCTTGCGCATTTCTCTCCCCCTCCGGAGTCGCGACGGGCCTCACCGGCGACGCCCGTCTCCTGACGGGCGACGCTAACCGCTTAACCGGGCGCCAACAACATCCGCGCGTGCCGGATGTCCCAACGAGCATGCGGAGGCTGCTGCTCGCCCTGCCGCTCCTCGTCGCCGGGTGCGGTGCGTCGCACCACGCGGCCGCGTCGGCGCCGCCGCCCTTCACGGTGCACGCATACGGCAGCGGCGCGAGCAGGGTCTGGGTCTTCGCGCCCCCGAAGCCGAGGCTCGTCGTCCTCTTCGTGCACGGCCTCGGCGACCGGCGGGAGACGACGCCCTTCCACCACCGCCCGTGGCTCGAGCACATGGCGCAGGCCGGCTACGAGGTCGTCTACCCGGCGTACGAGGCCTACCCCCAGCAGAACGGCGCGATGAAGCATCTCGTCGCCGGGATCGAGCGGGCGGTGCCACACCTCGCGCAGGGCCTGCCGGTCGCGGCGGTCGGCTACTCGCGCGGCGGTAGGCTCGTCGTCGACTACGCGAGCATCTCCGCTGTCACCGGCCTCGTGCCGCAGCGCATCCTCAGCGTCTTCCCGGCGGGGACGATGGACCCGCCGCTCGACCTCTCGCCGCTCGACGGCCGGACGAAGGTGCTCATCCTCGCGGGCGACGCGGACCAGGTCGTCGCGAACGTGGGCGCGAACCAGCTCGTCACGCAGCTCGCGATCGCCGGCTTCCCGTACAAGGACGTGAGGTTCGAGGTGGTGCGCTCGCACGGCTTCTTCGTCGCGGACCACCTGTCGGTGCTCGACGACTCCCCGGCCGCGCGGCACGCGTTCTGGGACCGCGCCGACCGGTTCTTCGCGCCGCTCGTCTCCTAGTCGCCGTCGAAGTTCGTGTCGTCGGTCGCGCGGCTCTCGCGCTCGCGCTCGGCCGCCTGCGCCGCGCGCTCCCGCTCGAGCCCGGGGTCGTCGACGGTGCCGGGGGAGGTCAGCTCCTCCGGTTCGATCTCGTGCTCGCTCATGGGCGCCGCGTACCCACGGGGTTACGCTTCGAACCACACGCGCGGGCGTGGCGGAACTGGCAGACGCGCCGGGTTTAGGTCCCGGTGGGCTTCGGTCCTTGGAGGTTCGACTCCTCTCGCCCGCATCAGGGCAGCGTCGTGAAGACGTCGTCCACCGGCGCCCGCTCCTTCGCCGGCGGCTCGGAGACCGGCGGGCCGAGGTGGACGAGCGCCACGACGCGCTCCCCCGGGGCGAGCCCGAGGAGCTCGCGGACGGCGTCCTCGCGGAAGCAGGCGGGCGTCCGCCAGTACGAGGCGAGCCCGCGCGCCGTCGCGCCGAGGAGGATCGCGTAGACGGCGCACGCGGTGGCGAGGACGTCCTCCTCGGCGAGCACGGGGTCGTCCGACGGGACGGCGGTCGCGAGCACGAGCGTCGGCGCGCGCCGCAGCTTCGCAGCCTCCTGCTCGCCGGCGAGCGCCTCGAGCCGCGCCCGCGTCTCCGGCCCGAGCAGCCGGAAGCGCCACGGGTTCGTCAGCTTGTGGTTCGGCGCGAGCCGGGCGAGCTCGAGCAGCTCGCGCACCGCCGCCTCGTCGAGCGGCTGCGGGCCGTACTGCTTGTGCGTCCTGCGCCCCCTGATCGCGGCTTCGACGTCCACGGCCCGGGAAGCTACAGGTCTGGTTCAATGGCCGGACCGATGGCCACCCAGGTCGAGGAGCTCTCAGAGAACAAGGTCAAGCTGACCGTCGAGGTGCCGGCGCACGACGTGCAGCACGCGGTGTCGCACGCCGCGACCGATCTCGCACAGAGCGTCCGCATCCCGGGCTTCCGCAAGGGCAAGGTGCCGATGCCGCTGCTCGTGCAGCGCATCGGCAGGGAGCGGATCTACGCCGAGGCGGTCGAGAGCCACATCGGCGGCTGGTTCTGGAACGCCGCGACCCGCGCGCGCGTCAATGCGGTCGCGCAGCCCGAGTACGAGTACGACCTTCCGGGCTCGGACCGCGAGGACTGGAGGTTCTCCGCGACGGTCGAGGTGCAGCCGAAGCCGGAGCCCGCGGACTGGACGACGCTCGAGGTGCCGAGGGAGGAGGCCGAGGTGCCGGAGGAGGCGGTGGGCGCGGAGCTGGAGCTCCTGCAGCGGATTGCCGCCGAGCTGGTCGACGTCGAGGGCCGCCCGGCGCAGGAGGGCGACACGGTCGTCGTCGACCTGCTGGCCGGGGACGGCACCGCGCAGCGCGACTACGTGGTCGAGCTCGGTTCCGACCGGCTCGTCGAGGAGATCGAGAACGGCATCCGCGGCCTCGCGCCCGGCGAGGAGCGGGAGATCGCCTACGAGCTCGCCGACGGCTCACGCCGCACGGCGACGGTCGCCGTCAAGGAGGTCAAGGAACGCGTCCTGCCGCCGCTCGACGACGAGCTCGCGCAGGCGGCGTCGGAGTTCGACACGCTCGCCGAGCTGCGCGAGGAGATCGAGGGCAGGCTCCGCGGCCAGGTCGAGGACGAGATCGCGGGACGTTTCCGCGCCGCCGCGGTCGACGCCCTCGTCCAGGCGACCGGCTTCCAGCCGCGTGGCCCTCTCGTCGAGCTGCGCACGCGGGAGCTCCTGAACGGCCTCGCGCGCAGCCTCTCCGCCCGCGGCATCGACGCGAACGCGTACCTGCAGCTGACGGGTCAGAGCCCGGAGGCGCTCGAGCAGCGGCTGCGCGCGGAGGCGTCGCTCTCGGTCGCCCGCGAGCTCGTGCTGGAGGCGGTCGCGGACAAGCTCGGGATCGAGGTCACCGACGACGACATCCGGGGCGAGCTGCGTGAGGCCGGCGAGAGCGACGAGGACATCGAGGAGTTCGTCACCCGCGGCGGCGCCGACTCGATCCGCGACGATCTCCGCATGAAGAAGGCTCTCGACCGGATCGCGGCCGAGGTGACGCCCATCGCGCCCGAGCTGCACGAGGCGCGCGAGGCGATCTGGACGCCGGAGAAGGAGCAGCCGGCGGAGACCCCGAAACTCTGGACCCCCGGCACGTAAGGAGCTGAGATGAGCCCGTTGATCCCCATGGTGGTCGAGCAGACCTCGCGCGGCGAGCGCGCCTTCGACATCTACTCGCGCCTGCTCGCCGAGCGCATCGTCTTCCTGGGTACCCCCGTCGACGACCAGATCGCGAACCTCATCATCGCCCAGCTCCTGCACCTGGAGTCCGAGGACCCGGACAAGGACATCTTCCTCTACATCAACTCGCCGGGCGGCTCCGTGTACGCCGGGCTCGCGATCTACGACACGATGCAGTTCATCAAGCCCGACGTGCAGACGATCTGCGTCGGGATCGCGATGAGCATGGGATCGCTGCTCCTGGCCGGGGGCGCGAAAGGGAAGCGGATGTCGCTGCCGAACTCCCGAATCCTGATCCACCAGGTCTCCGGCGGCTTCCAGGGCCAGGGCACCGACATCGAGATCCAGGCCCGCGAGGTGATCGGCCTCAAGCGGCGTCTGGAGGAGATCTACACCGAACACACCGGCAAGAGCCAGGAGGAGATTTCGCGCGACATGGAACGGGACTTCTTCCTCAGCCCGTTGGAAGCCAAGGAGTATGGGATCATCGACACCGTGATCACCCACCGCGAGACCGGCCGGAGCGAGGCTGCGGCCTAGCCATTCGGGCCGAATCGGGGTAAAAGGAGAACGGGATGGCGCGCGCGAGCGAAGGCAACGAGCAGCTTCTCTGCAGCTTCTGCGGCAAGTCGCAGCGCCAGGTGAAGAAGCTCATCGCAGGTCCCGGGGTCTACATCTGCGACGAGTGCATCGATCTCTGCAACGAGATCATCGACGAGGAGCTCACGACCCCCTCGACGCTCGACCTCGACAACCTCCCGAAGCCGACCGAGATCTACGGGTCGCTCAACGACTACGTCGTCTCCCAGGAGGAGGCGAAGCGCACGCTCTCCGTCGCCGTCTACAACCACTACAAGCGCGTCCAGATGGGCGCCGAGGAGGGCGACGTCGAGCTCCAGAAGTCGAACATCCTCCTCCTCGGCCCGACCGGCTGCGGCAAGACGCACCTCGCCCAGACGCTTGCGCGGATCCTCAACGTCCCGTTCGCGATCGCCGACGCGACGGCCCTCACCGAGGCCGGCTACGTCGGCGAGGACGTGGAGAACATCCTCTTGAAGCTCATCCAGGCCGCCGACTTCGACATCAAGAAGGCGGAGACCGGGATCATCTACATCGACGAGGTCGACAAGATCGCCCGCAAGGCCGACAACCCGTCGATCACGCGCGACGTGTCGGGAGAGGGCGTCCAGCAGGCGCTCCTGAAGATCCTCGAGGGGACGGTCGCCTCGGTGCCGCCCCAGGGCGGGCGGAAGCACCCGCACCAGGAGTTCCTCTCGATCGACACGACGAACATCCTCTTCATCTGCGGCGGCGCGTTCGCCGGCCTCGACAAGATCATCGCGAAGCGCCTCGGCAAGAACGCCGTCGGCTTCGGCCGCGAGATCTCGTCGAAGCGCGACGCGGAAAGCGCGGAGCTCCTCGCCGACGTGATGCCCGAGGACCTCCTGAACTTCGGCCTCATCCCCGAGTTCATCGGCCGCCTGCCCGTCCTCTCGGCGGTGCACCAGCTGCGCCGCGAGGACCTCGTCCAGATCCTGACGGAGCCGAAGAACGCGCTCGTCAAGCAGTACCAGCGCTTCTTCGCCTACGACCACATCGACCTCGTCTTCACCGACGACGCGCTCTGGTCGATCGCCGACAAGGGCCTGCAGCGCGAGACCGGCGCCCGCGGCCTCCGCTCGATCATCGAGAACGCGCTCCTCGACGTGATGTTCGAGCTGCCGTCGCGCAAGGACGTCTCCAAGTGCGTGATCACGAAGGAGACGATCGAGAAGGGCCTGAAGCCGACGCTCGTCACGAGCGCCGGCGCCGACCTCGACGAGCCCGACGCGCTCGCCGAGGAGTCGGCCTAGCAGCTCACCGGGTGCGGCCGGCGGCGCGGGTCGGGCAAGGACGCTCGCGCAGCCGAGGGTTGTCGTCCGCCGCGGTTGCTACCGTTCTCAGACAGGAACGGACGCCGCCGAGAACCATAAGGTCGTGCAATGAGACCAACAGGCTCTAGGTTCCGCGGAACCGCGCCGCCGCCGGACGCCGCGGCTACCTAGCTCGTCGCGCCCGGTACGCCCTGCGACGGGTCGCACACGTCCGGCGCCAGCTGTGCATCCGCCCACGCGCGCGTCGGCGCGCCGAGGTCGACGGTCTGCGCGTAGGCGGGCGCGCCGAGCGGGGTCCGCGCCACCGTCGCGTCCGTCCCGACGGTCGCGTCGCGCGCCGCCCCCGGCAGGAGCGCCTTGAAGTAGAGGAGGATCGCCCGCTGCTGCCACCAGCGATCGTAGAAGTACGCGTGCTCGCCGCGTTGCAGCTCGACGGTGCGCTGCAGTGCGTTCCCGTCTTCGTAGGCGGCGGTCATACGCGCCTCGAACGCCGGCACGAGCGAGTCGTCGGCCGCGTAGAAGTTCAGCAGGGGGACGCGCACATGCGTCTGCGCGTGCATCGCCGTCTCGTGGGAGAGGATCGCGAACGGCGTCGTGCCGTAATGAGCGGCGGCGTCCGCGAGCGCCCCGCACGCCGTCGTCTCGTGCGGCGTGACGAGCGCCACGAGCGCGTCGGTCGCCGCCGGATCGGTCGAGATCTGCGTGTTCTGGTCGGCCGGGGCGCTGAACGTCAGGCCCGCCGCGAAGACGTGCGTGCGCGCGTCCGCGTCCAGCGCCAGGGCGAGGATCGTGTTCTGGGCCCCCTCGCTGAACCCGACGACACCGACCGCCCCGACCCCCGCCTGCGCGTGCAGGTAGCCGCCCGCGGCGAGGACGTCCTCCGACTCCTTCCAGCCGAAGGTCTGCAGCCAGTCGGGATAGCCGTAGCCGGCCTGCGACTCGAACGCGAAGTCGCGCTGATCCGCCGCGAGCACGTCGTAGCCGCGGGAGTAGAGGAGCGCCGCCCACCGGATCACGGACGCGTAGCCGTGCGTGTTGAACCCGTGGACGACGACCACACCCGGGTGGCTGCCCGGATGGAGCGCCAGCATGCCGAGGAGCGGCGCTCCGTCCCCCGAGTGGACGAGGACCTGCCGGAAGGCGGCCGGCCAGGCCGGGTAGTCGGGGCTGCCGGGGATCGAGCCGCTCGTGTAGTCCTCGGCCGGCGCCGTGTCCGGAACCGGGGTGTCGAACGCCGCGTCCATGCCCACCGGCACGTAGTCGGGCTGGTACGGCTCGGCGAGGACCGCGGCAACCGCCGCGTCGAACCGGTCGGCCGGGCCGTCGGCGGCGGCAGCCGGGGCGAGCGCGAGCGCCGCCGCCGCGAGTGCGGCGGCGAGGAGCGGTGTCGACGGGGCGCTCAACTTCCGCAGGGTTGACACGTCCTACCCATCGCCCTAAAACTCACACCTGAATCGGGTCTCAGTTTTTGCGACCCAGAGTCTCCCAGGAGGATGCGTTCATGCGCCACCGCTTTGCGAAGGTCCTGCTCGGGCTCGCGCTCTTCACGCTGCTCGCCGGGACTGCGACGGTCGCGGCCAAGTCGCAGAAGTCGACCGCCTCGTACAACGTGGGGATCGTCTACTCGCGCACCGGCCTGCTCTCGGCCTACGGCGCCGAGTACATCGAGGGCCTGAAGCTCGGGCTCAGGTACGCCACGAACGGCACCAACAAGGTGAACGGCAAGTCGATCAACCTGACGCTCGTCGACGACAAGACCGATCCCGCGTCGGCGGTCAACGCCGCCAAGGATCTCATCGGCCAGGGCTACAAGATCCTCGCCGGCAGCGTCTCGTCGGGGGTCGCGCTCCAGGTCGCGCCGCTCGCGGCGCAGAACCACATCCTGTTCATCTCGGGGCCGGCGGCGAGCGACGCGATCACGGGCGTCAACAAGTACACCTTCCGCTCGGGGCGCGAGACGCTCCAGGACGTGAACACCGTCAACTCCTTCCTGAAGGGCGCCGGGCGCAAGGTCGAGGTGCTCGATCAGGACTCCGTGTTCGGCCATGGCAACTACCTCGCCGTGAAGGCGCTCGTGGGCGGCAAGGGCCACACGGTGGGCGAGGTCTCGGTGCCGCTGACCGCGACCGACTTCACCCCGTTCGCGCAGCAGGTCAAGAATGCGAACCCCGACCTCGTCTTCGTCGCCTGGGCGGGCACGACGGCCGGCGCGATGTGGAAGTCGCTCGACCAGCAGAACGTGTTCAGCGGCCGCGACGTCGTCACCGGCCTCGCCGAGCGCGCGACGTGGTCGGCGCTCGGGGACGTCGCGACGAAGATCCACTTCCTCTCGCACTACGTCTACAACGCGCCGAAGAACAAGGTGAACGACTGGCTCGTCAACCAGATGCGCAAGCGCGGCCAGCTGCCCGACCTCTTCACGCCGGACGGCTTCAACGCGGCGCTGATGATCGTGCAGGCCCTGAAGAAGGGCGACTACGACGTCGACAAGATGGTCACGGCGCTCGAGGGCTACAAGTTCCTCGGCCCGAAGGGCTGGTCGGCCGTCCGCCCGCAGGACCACGCGCTGCTGCAGCCGATGTTCCGCGTGCAGCTCGTGAAGAACGGCAGCCGCTTCGCGCCGAAGGTGCTCGGCACGGCGAACTCGTTCCAGACCGCGCCGCCGATCGCGGCGATGAGGGGCTGAGCGGGACCGATCCGCGCGTGAGCGCACCTCCTATCCTCGCGGTCAGGGGGCTCGGGCTCGACATCGGCGGCGCGACGATCGTCGCCGGTGTCGAGCTCGAGGTCCGCGAGGGCGAGCTGCTCGGGATGATCGGTCCGAACGGCGCCGGCAAGACGACGCTGTTCAACCTCGTCTCCGGGCTGCTGCGCCCGACCAGCGGGCGCGTCGAGCTCGCCGGGGCGGACGTCACGCACGAGCCGCCCTTCCGCCGCGCCCGCGCGGGGCTCGGCCGCACCTTCCAGGTCTCGAACGTCTTCCCGCTCCTGCCGGCGCTCGAGAACGTCCGGCTCGCCGCCGAGGCCGCGCTCGGCGGGACGATGCGGATCTGGCGCCGGGCCACGCGTGTCCGCGAGGCGCAGGACCGCGCGGCCTGGGCGCTCGAGCGGGTGGGGCTCGCCGGTCGCGGGCCCGTCCCGGCCGGCCTGCTCTCCCACGGCGACAAGCGCAAGCTCGAGCTCGCGATGGTGCTCGCCGGCGAGTCGAAGGTGATCCTCCTCGACGAGCCGATGGCGGGCGTCTCGATGGAGGACGTGCCGGAGCTCGTCGAGCTCGTCCGCTCCGTGCACGCCGAGGGGAAGACGGTGCTGATGGTCGAGCACCACATGGAGGTGGTGACCGGCCTCGCGCAGCGGATCGCCGTCCTCCACCACGGCAGCCTGCTCGCCGTCGACACGCCCGAGGCGATCATGCGGAACCCGACCGTGCAGCAGGCCTACGTCGGCGAGGCGCTGTGAGCCTCCTCAGCGTCCGCGACCTGCACGTCCACCTCGGCGAGTCGCACGTCCTGCAGGGGATCGAGTTCGACGTCGCCGAGGGCGGCGTGACGGCGCTGCTCGGCCGAAACGGCGTCGGCAAGACGACGACGCTCCGCGCGCTGATGGGGCTCGTCGACCGGCGCGGGCGCGTCGAGCTGGAGGGGGCCGACATCACGCAGGCGCCGACGCACAGGATCGTGCGGCGCGGCGTCGGTTACGTGCCCGAGGACCGCGACGTCTTCGCCGGGCTCACCGTCGAGGAGAACCTCCGGCTCGCCGAGCGCGACGACGACCCGCAGTACGACCTCGTCCACGACCTGTTCCCGGAGCTGAAGGAGCGCGCGAAGCAGCGCGCCGGCACGCTCTCCGGCGGCCAGCAGCAAATGGTCGCGATCGCCCGGGCGCTCCTGAACCGCAACCGCGTGCTCCTCGTCGACGAGCCGACGAAGGGGCTCGCGCCCCTGCTCGTGACGGAGGTGGCGCGCGTGCTCGAGCGCGTGTCGGAGCTGACCACGGTGCTGCTCGTCGAGCAGAACCTCGGCGTCGTCGAGCGGGTCGCCCGCGACGCCGTCGTCCTCGACACCGGCCGCGTCGTCCACGTCGGCCCGGCGCGGGAGCTCCTCGCCGACAAGCCGATGGTGCACCGGATGCTGGGAGTCGGGTGAGGAGGGGGTGAGCACGTTCGTGCTGCTCACGATCACGGGCCTCGGGCTCGGGGCGATGTACTTCCTGATCGCCTCGGGGCTCTCGCTCATCTACGGGCTGATGGGCGTGCTCAACTTCGCGCACGGCGCCTTCCTCACGGTCGGCGCGTACGGCGCGTGGTTCACCGAGTCCAAGCTCGGCGGGCTCTCGGTGCTGCCGCGGTTCCTGATCGCCGCCCTCGCCGGGCTCGTCGTCGGCGCCGTCTTCGCCGGCCTCGTCGAGCTGGTGCTGATCCGCCCGCTCTACCGGCGCCACATCGAGCAGGTGCTCGTCACGGTCGGACTGGGCCTCGCCGTCTCCGCGCTCGTCGTCGCGATCTGGGGGAACGACGCACGGCCGTTCGCCTCGCCGGGCTGGCTCGGCGACACGACGACGGTGCTCGGCGCCCGCGTGCCGAACGACCGCTGGGTCGAGATCCTCACGGCGATCGCCGTCCTCGTCGCGCTGAACGCGTTCCTGCGGCGGACGCGCTACGGCCTGATCATCCGCGCCGGCGTCGAGAACCGGGCGATGGTGACCGCGCTCGGGATCGACGTCCGGCGCGCCTTCACCCTCGTCTTCGCGATCGGCGGCGTCGCGGCCGCGGTGGCGGGTGTCCTCTCAGGCGTCTACTTCGGCACCGTCGACCCCGCGCGCGGCACGTCGCTGCTCATCTTCGCCTTCATCGTCGTCGTAATCGGCGGGCTCGGCTCGCTGCGCGGGACGGCGGCCGCCGCCGTGGTCGTCGGCCTCCTGCAGCAGTACGCGAACTACTACGCGTCGTCGGGGCTCGGCGACCTGAGCGTCGTGCTCCTGCTCGGGCTCGTCCTGCTCGTCCGTCCGGGCGGCCTCTCGGGGAGCTTCGCGTGAGGCGGCTCGTCGTGCCCGCCGCCGTGCTCGTCGTGCTCGCGTTCGTGCCGAAGCTCTCGGTCGACATCCCGTACGCCTTCAAGAGCGCGCTGAACACGCCGGGCACCCTGCAGCTGCTCGCGCTCTGCCTCGTCTTCGGGGCGGTCGCGATGACCTACGACCTCCTCTTCGGCTACACCGGGCTGCTCTCGTTCGGGCATGCGCTCTACTTCGCGGTCGGCGTCTACATCGTCGACATCGCGATCACCCGCTGGCACTGGAGCTTCGCCGCCGCCCTCGCCTTCACCGCGCTCGTCGGCCTCGTGCTGCCGGCGATCCTCGGCGCCGTCTCGCTGCGCGTCGGCGGGATCGCGTTCGCGATGGTGACGCTCGCCTTCGCCCAGGCCGGCTCGGTGCTCGTCTTCAAGAACCCGTACAACTGGACGGGCGGCGAGGAGGGGCTGGGAGCCGACTACACGAAGCTGCCGCAGGGCCTCGTCGGCATCTTCAACACGAAGCATCTCTACTGGGTCGCGCTCGTCTTCGCGGCCGCGGTCTTCTGCGTGGTCGAGTGGGCCGTGCACTCGTCTCCGGGCCGGGTCTGGCAGGCGATCCGCGAGAACGAGCTGCGCGTACAGGTGCTCGGTCTCCGCCCGTACGGCTACAAGCTGATGGTCTTCGTCCTCGCGTCCTTCCTCGCCACCGCGGGCGGCGTCGTCTACCTGCTGCTCCTCGGCGGCGCGACACCCGAGGTGACCTCGCCGAACTTCACGCTGACGCTGCTCGTGATGGTCGTGATCGGCGGCACGGGCACGCGCTGGGGTGCGTTCCTCGGCGGCGCGCTCTACACGTGGGCGGACCAGCGGCTCGGGGACGCGTCGGCCTCCCACGCCGTCTCGTCGCTGCCGTCGGTCGTGCGCACGCCGCTGCAGCAGCCGCTCTTCGTGCTGGGGGTGCTCTTCATCCTCGTGGTCTTCTTCGTCCCCGGCGGGCTCGCGCGGATCGGCCGCGTCCGGCGGCCCCGCACGCTGCAGCGGCTGCAGGAGGCGATGCAACGGTGAAGATCGCGTGGGAGGAGCGGGGGAGCGGGCCGGCGCTGCTGCTCGTGCAGGGTCTCGGCTACGCGCGCTGGAGCTGGGAGCCGATCCTCCCCGGGTTCGCGGCGCGCTTCCGCGTCCTCTGCTTCGACAACCGCGGCATCGGCGATTCGGACAAGCCGCCGGGCCCGTACACGGCTCAGGAGATGGCGGCCGACGCCCTGCAGGTCCTCGACGAGGCGGGCGTCGAGCGGGCGCACGTGCTCGGGGCGAGCCTGGGCGGGATGATCGCGCAGGAGGTCGCCGTGACGGCGCCGGAGCGCGTCGACAAGCTCGTCCTCTGCTGCACGACGCCCGGCGGCGCGGCGACCGTGCCGATGCCGGAGGCCACCGTGCGCCTCTTCGCCGAGGCGCCCTCCCTGGCGCCGGACGTCGCGCTCCGCCGGTTCGTCGTGAACGCGCTCGGCGAGAGCCCCCCTGCGGCGCTCGTGGAGGAGCTCCACCGCCGGCGGCTCGAGCATCCGCCCGACCCGGCGGGCTGGCAGGCGCAGGCCGCGGCGGGGACGACCTACCCCGGCCCCGCCGGCGAGATCGCCGCGCCCACGCTGATCGTCACCGGCACCGCCGACAACGTCGTCGACCCGGCGAACGCCGACGTGCTCGCGGGCCGCATCTCCGGCTCGCGGGTCGTGCGGCTCGAGGGCGCCGGCCACCTGTTCTTCTGGGAGCGGCCCGGCGAGGTCGTCAGGATCGTCACGGAGTTCCTCGGATGAGCAGCCACACCATCGACCGGTTCCTGCGCGAGCGCGCCCGCGTGACCCCGGGTCGCGTCGCGATCGACGCGGCGGGCGTACGGACGACCTACGGCGAGCTCGAGGCGCGGTCCGACGAGCTCGCGCGCGCGCTCTCCCGCGGCCAGGTCGTCTCGACGCTGACGGGCAACTCGGCCGAGCACGTCGCGCTCCTCTTCGCCTGCGCGAAGGCGCGCGCGATCCTCCACCCGATCTCGTGGCGCCTCGCGCCGCCGGAGGTCGCCTACCAGCTCGACGACGCGGGCTCCTCGGTCTTCCTCGTCGAGGAGCCGTACCGCGAGCTGGGCGAGGCGGCGCTCGAGCTCGCTTCCGTCGCACCGGCGCGGGAACTGGTGTCGGGCACCCCGAACGCGTCGCGCGCCGTGGAGGACGGGGACGGGCTGCTCCTGATCTACACGTCCGGCACGACCGGAAAGCCGAAGGGCGCCCTCCTCACGCACGCCAACTGCTTCTGGACGAACCTGTCGTTCGACCTGGCGACGGGGATCGGCGGCGACGACGTCGTGCTCGCCTTCCTGCCGCAGTTCCACTGCGGCGGCTGGAACGTCCAGCCGCTCCTCGCGTGGTGGAAGGGAGCGCGCGTCGTCCTCGAGCGGCAGTTCGACGCGTCGCGGGCGCTGCGGCTGATCGCCGAGCAGCGCGTGACGACGATGATGGGCGTCCCGGCCAACTACCTCTTCATGTCCCAGGATCCCGCGTTCGGGTCGACCGACCTCTCGTCGCTGCGCCGTTGCGTCGTCGGCGGTGCGCCCATGCCGGTTCCGCTGATCGAGTCGTGGGGGCGGCGCGGCGTCGAGATCGTGCAGGGCTACGGCCTCACGGAGGCGTCGCCGAACGTGCTCTGCCTGCCGCCGGAGGACGCGATGCGGAAGATCGGCTCGGCCGGGAAGCCGTACCCGTACGTCGAGGTCGACGTCGGCGCGGGCGGCGAGCTGCTCGTCCGGGGCCCGAACGTCTTCCCCGGCTACTGGCGGAACCCGGATGCGACCGCGGAGACGCTCGCCGGCGGCTGGCTGCACACGGGAGACGTCGTCGAGCGCGACGACGAGGGCTACTTCTACGTCAAGGGCCGCGTCAAGGAGATGTTCATCTCGGGCGGCGAGAACGTCTACCCGGCCGAGGTCGAGTCGGTGCTGCACGACCACGCACAGGTGCACGACGCCGCCGTCGTCGGGGTGCCGGACGGGACGTGGGGCGAGGTCGGCATCGCGTTCGTCGTCGCCGACGCCGGCGTGACCGAGGAGGAGCTGATCGCGTTCTGCCGCGATCGGCTCGCGCGGTTCAAGGTTCCGAAGGGCGTGCGCTTCGTCGATTCGCTGCCCCGCAACTCGATGGGGAAGCTCCAGAAGTCCGAGCTGGCGGTGGAGGCGTGAACGAGGTCGTGACGAACGTGGAGGGCCGCCCGCTCTCGCGCAAGGGACTCGACACCCGGCGGCGCCTGCTCGACGCGGCCGAGCGCGTCTTCGGCGAGCTCGGCTACCACGACGCGTCGATCGTCAAGCTCGCGGAGGCGGCGGGCGTCGCGGCCGGCACCTTCTACCTCTACTTCGACTCGAAGCGCGCCGTCTTCGACGAGCTCGTTCGCGACCTGAACCGCCGGGTCCGCCACGCGATGAAGGAGGGCTCGTCGAGGGGCACGACGCGGCTCGAGGCGGAGCTCCTCGGCTTCGAGGCGTACTTCCGCTTCACGTCCGAGCATCCGGCGCTCTACCGCATCATCCGGCAGGCCGAGTTCGTCTCGCCGGAGATGCTCCGCTACCACTACGACCGCCTGTCGGCCGGGTACGTCGAGGCGCTGCGGGCGGCCGTCGACGCGGGCGAGATCGGGAAGCTGAACCCCGAGGTCGCGGCGTGGGCGTTGATGGGCCTCGGCGAGATGGTGGGCATGCGCTGGATCCTCTGGGGCGACGGCGGAGCGATGCCCGGTCCCGTCTGGGACGAGCTCGAGCGCCTGATCCGCTGCATCCTGGAAGCCGACGCATGAGGCGCGTCGGGCTCGTCGCGACCGCTTCGTACCTGCCGGAGCGGTGGCTGACCGCGGCCGAGATCGCCGAGCGCTCCGGCATCCCCGAGCAGGTGCTCGTCGAGAAGTTCGGGCTGCGCGGGAAGCACATCGCAGGCCCCGACGAGCACGTCAGCGACCTGTCGGTCGCCGCGGCGGAGCGGCTGCTCGAGGAGACGGGGCTCGACCCCGGGGAGATCGACGTCGTCATGTACTACGGGTCGATGTACAGGGACTACCCGGTGTGGCAGGCGGCGCCGCACATCGCCCACCGGATCGGCGCGACGAACGCGTTCGCGGTCGAGTACGACAACGTCTCGCACGGAACGTCGATCGCGCTCCGCGTGGCACGGGACCTCCTGCGCGCCGAGGACGAGCTGAAGAACGTCCTCCTCGTGGCCGCCTGCCGCGAGTCGTACCTGCTCGACTACTCGAACGCCCGCTCGCGCTTCATGTTCAACTTCGGCGACGGCGCGGTGGCGGGCCTCCTCGCGGGCGACGCCGACCGGAACGAGGTGCTGGGCGCGCACGCGATCACGAACGGCGCCTACTCGCTGCAGGTGAAGGTCCCCGGCGGCGGCTCGGTCGACCCCGACGGCTACCGCTTCCTCGACGTCCAGGATCCCGCCGGGATGAAGGACGGCCTCGACCGGGAGTCGCTGCCGAACTTCGTGGCCGCGGCGCGCGGCGCCGTCGAGCGGTCGGGACTCTCGCTCGCCGACGTCGCGCTCGTGTGCCCGCTGCACACGAAGCGGTCGATGTTCCTCGCGTTGCTCGACGGCCTCGGGATGCGAGAGGATCAGGCGGTGTACCTCGACGACACCGGCCACATGAGCGGCGTCGACCCGCTGCTCGGCCTCGACCGCGCGGTCCGGGGGGGCCGCGTCGGCGACGGCGACGCGGTCCTCCTGCTGTCGGCCGGCACCGGCTACACCTGGGCGGCGGTCGTGCTCCGCTGGGGCGCCCTCGCATGAACGTCGGCGACGTCTTCGGCCCCTCGAGCTGGGTCGAGATCACCCAGGAGCGGATCGACCGCTTCGCGGAGGCGACGGGCGACCACCAGTGGATCCACGTCGATCCCGAGCGCGCCCGGGAGGGGCCGTTCGGCACGACGATCGCGCACGGCTACCTGACGCTCTCGCTGCTGCCGGCCGCCTCGGAGGAGGTCGTGCCGCGCCGCGGGCGGATGGGCATCAACTACGGCGTCAACCGCGTCCGGTTCCCCGCGCCGGTGCCCGTCGGCTCGCGCCTCCGTACGACCTTCGAGGTCAGGGAGGTCGAGGAGATCGAGGGCGGCGGACAGACGACGCTGCTCGCGACGGTCGAGCGCGAAGGCGGCGAGAAGCCGGTGTGCGTGGCCGAGGTCGTCTACCGCCACTACGTGTGAGCGCACGCGTCGCGCTCGTTACCGGCGCCCGCGGCGGGATCGGCGAGGCGATCGTCTCGCGCCTGGAGCGCGACGGCTTCGTCGTCCACGCCGTCGACCTCGACGACGGGGACCTGACGACCCGTGACGGCAACCGGGCGGTCGTCGAGGCGGCGCTCGCCGCGCACGGCCGCCTGGACGCGATCGTCCCGAACGCCGGCTTCCAGCACGTCGCCCCCGCCCGCGAGTTTCCGGAGGATCGCTGGGACGCGCTCCTCGCCCTCCTCCTCACGTCGCCCTTCCTGCTCGCGAAGTACGCGTGGGACGCGCTCGCCGCATCCGGCGACGGCCGCATCTGCGTGGTCGCCTCGGTGCACGCGCTGACGGCGTCGCCGTTGAAGGCGGGCTACGTCGCGGCGAAGCACGGCGTCCTCGGTCTCGTGAAGACGCTCGCGCTCGAGGGCGCAGACGTGGGCATCGCGGCGACCGCCGTCTGCCCCGCATTCGTCCGGACGCCGCTCGCCCAGAGGCAGGTGGACGAGCGCGGGCTGGAGGCGGTGATCGAGCAACACGCGGTGAAGCGCCTGCTCGAGCCGGCGGAGGTGGCGGACGTAGTCTCGTTCCTGCTCGGCCCGGCCGGACGCGGCATCACCGGCGTCCCGGTCCCGATCGATCTAGGCTGGACGGCGAGATGAGGCGGATCGCGATCATCGGCGCGGGGCGGCTCGGCGAGTCGATGCTCCGCGGCTTCCTGAGCTCGGGCTGGCGGAGCGCGGACGAGCTCGTCGCGACGAGCCGCCGCCCGGAGCGGCGGGCGGAGCTCGAGGAGCGGTTCGGGATCACGGCGACGGCGGACAACGCCGCCGCGGTCGAGAGCGCGGAGCTCGTGATCCTGTCGGTGAAGCCCCAGGACATGCAGACCGTGCTCGGGGAGATCGCGTCCGTCGTCGGCGACCACACGCTCCTCTCGGTCGCTGCGGGCGTGACGACGGCGTCCATCGAGGCGCGCCTCCCGCAGGGCGCGCGCGTCGTGCGCGCGATGCCGAACGCCCCGGCGCTCGTCCACGAGGGGATCGCGGGCATCTGCGGCGGCGACCACGCGCGCCCGGAGGACATCGACATCGCCGCCGACGCGCTCTCCCACCTGGGTGCGGTCGTCCGCCTGAACGAGGAGGACATGGACGCCGTGACGGCGTTGTCGGGCTCGGGGCCGGCCTACTTCGGGCTGCTCGCCGAGGCGATGATCGAGGCCGGGCTCCTCCTCGGCCTGAGCCGCGAGGTCTCGACGCAGCTCGTCGTGCAGACGATGCTCGGGAGCGCGCTCCTCTTGCGCGACGAGCACATCCACCCCGTCGAGCTGCGCGAGGCGGTCACCTCGCCGGGCGGCACGACGACGCGCGCGATCCGCGAGCTGGAGCGCTCCGGCGTGCGCGCAGCGTTCCTGAACGCGATCAACGCCGCCACCGAGCGCTCGCGCGAGCTCGCCGAGCGCGTCACGCCGCCGGACTGAGCCGGCCTAGTCGAGCTCGTGGTCGCGCTCGCACCAGTCGGGACAGGTGCACTCGACGAGCTCCCAGCGCGGCTTCTGCTCCGGCTCGCGCTCGCGTTCGAGCACCTCGTCGACGATCGTCGCTTCCGTCATCGCTCCTCCTTTCGGATCCACCTTCTACCCGATATCGGATCCGAAGTAAACCCTCGGCTGCGCTCTTTCCGGGTTTGACAGGCGAATCATGCGGTATCTAGGATCCCGAATGTCCGCCAACACGACCAGGAGAGCGTGGTGAACATCGAATCTCGGATCCAGGAACAGGCACGGCAGCTCGAGGAGCAGTGGGCAGGGGACGAGCGCTGGGCCGGGATCACCCGGACCTACGGCGCCGAGGACGTCGTCCGCCTGCGCGGCTCCGTCGTCCCCGAGTGCACGCTCGCGCGCCTCGGCGCGGAGCGCCTCTGGCGGCTTTTGACGGACGGCGGCTACGTGAACGCGCTCGGCGCGCTCACGGGCGGGCAGGCGGTGCAGATGGTCAGGGCCGGCCTGCAGGCGATCTACCTCTCGGGCTGGCAAGTCGCCGCGGACGCGAACCTCGCGGGCTCGACCTACCCCGACCAGAGCCTGTACCCGGCGAACTCGGTGCCTCAGGTCGTGCGCCGGCTGAACAACGCACTGGTGCGTGCCGATCAGATCGACTGGTCCGAGGGGCGGAACGGCACCGACTGGCTCGCCCCGATCGTCGCCGACGCCGAGGCCGGCTTCGGCGGCGCGCTCAACGCCTACGAGCTGATGCGGGCGATGATCGAGGCGGGCGCCGCCGGCGTGCACTTCGAGGACCAGCTCGCCGCGGAGAAGAAGTGCGGCCACCTGGGCGGCAAGGTGCTCGTGCCGACGTCGCAGTTCGTCCGCACGCTCACCGCGGCCCGGCTCGCGGCCGACGTCGCGGGCGTGCCGACGGTGCTCGTCGCGCGCACCGACGCGCTCAGCGCGACGCTGCTCACGACGGACGTCGACGAGGCCGACCAGCCGTTCGTCAGCGGCGAGCGGACGCCGGAGGGCTTCTTCCGCGTCTCGGACGGGCTCGACGCCGCGATCGCGCGGGCGCTCGCGTACGCGCCGTACGCCGACGTCCTGTGGTTCGAGACGTCGACGCCGGACCTCGGCGAGGCGAGGGAGTTCGCCGCGGCGATCCACGAGCGGCACCCCCGCAAGCTCCTCGCCTACAACTGCTCGCCGTCGTTCAACTGGCAGAAGGCGCTCGCCGAGGACGAGATCGCCTCGTTCCAGCAGCGGCTCGGCGAGTGGGGCTACCGGTTCCAGTTCATCACCCTCGCGGGCTTCCACTCGCTGAACGCCGGCATGTTCGAGCTCGCCTGCGGCTACCGCGAGCGCGGCATGAGCGCGTACGTCGAGCTCCAGCAGCGGGAGTTCGCGCTCGAGGACGAGGGCTACACCGCGACGAAGCACCAGCGCGAGGTGGGTGCGGGATACTTCGACAAGGTGATGCAGACGGTGTCAGGCGGCCGCAGCTCGACGCTCGCCCTCCACGGCTCGACGGAGGAAGCGCAGTTCGCGTAGAAGCCGGTGACGTGCTGTCGGCGGAGGCGCTCGCCTTCGTCGACCGCCTCCAGCGCGAGCTCGGCCCGGAGCGCGGGCGCCTGCTCGCGGCGCGTGCGGAGCGGCGGGGACCGCCGCGGTTCGTGCGCGCGCCCGAGGACTTCACCGTCGCCTCCGCTCCCTCCGACCTGCAGGACCGGCGGGTGGAGATCACGGGCCCGGTGGAGCGGAAGATGATGATCAACGCGCTCAACTCGGGCGCGAAGGTCTTCATGGCCGACTTCGAGGACGCGAACTCGCCGACCTGGGACAACGTCCGGCAGGGCCAGCGCAACGTGTACGACGCGGTGCGCCGCGTGATCGAGCTCGACACGCCCGAGAAGAGCTACCGGCTGAACGACGAGATCGCGACGCTGATGATCCGGCCGCGCGGCTGGCACCTCGTCGAGCGTCACCACGAGGTCGATGGGAAGCCCGTCAGCGCCTCGTTCTTCGACTTCGGCCTCGTCGTCTTCAACAACGCCCGCGAGCAGCTGGCGCGCGGCAGCGGGCCGTACTTCTACCTGCCCAAGCTCGAGTCGCACGAGGAGGCGCGGCTGTGGGCGCGCGCGTTCGCGCTCGCCGAGGACGAGCTCGGCCTCCCGCACGGCTCGATCAAGTGCACGGTGCTGATCGAGACGATCCTCGCCGCCTTCGAGATGGACGCGATCCTCTACGAGCTCCGCGACCACTCCTGCGCGCTCAACGCCGGTCGCTGGGACTACATCTTCAGCTGCATCAAGAAGACGGGCGCGCTCCTGCCGGACCGCGCGCAGGTGACGATGACGGTCCCGTTCATGCGCGCCTACACCGAGCTGCTCGTGAAGACCTGCCACGATCGCGATGCCCATGCGATCGGCGGCATGGCGGCGTTCATCCCCTCGCGCCGCGACCCCGAGGTGAACGCCGTCGCGCTCGCGAAGGTGAGCGAGGACAAGCGGCGCGAGGCGGCCGACGGCTTCGACGGCACGTGGGTCGCCCATCCCGATCTCGTCCCGGTCGCGATGGCGGAGTTCGACGCGGTGCTGGGTGAGCGGCGAAACCAGGTCGAGCGGAAGCGCGACGGCGTCCGGGTGACGGAGGAGCAGCTGCTCGACTTCGACATCCCGGGCGGCGCGGTCACCGAGGAGGGGCTGCGGGTGAACGTCAGCGTGGGCGTCCGGTACCTCGACGCGTGGCTCCAGGGGGTCGGCGCCGCCGCGATCGACAACCTGATGGAAGACGCCGCGACCGCCGAGATCTCGCGGGCCCAGGTCTTCTCGTGGGTGCAGGCGGGCCGCTTCGACGAGGCGCGCGTGCGCGAGGAGATCGCACGGGTGGACGCCTCGCAGGCGGCGAAGGACGTGTTCGCCGCCGTCGCCCTCTCGGCGCCGTTGCAGGAGTTCCTCACCGTCGCGGCGTACGATCGGTTGCCGTGACGCTGTCGACGAAAGCCGACGACATCGCCGTCCTGATCGAGGAGGCGATCGTCTCGGGGGAGCTCGCGCCCGGCTCGGTGCTCCGGCAGGAGCAGCTCTCGGAGCGCTTCGGCGTCTCCCGCACGCCGGTGCGCGAGGCGCTCCGCCGGCTCGCGGCGCTCGGGCTCGTCTCGTTCGAGCCGAACCGCGGCGTGCGCGTCCGCACGCTCTCGCACGAGGACCTGCGCGAGGCGTTCCTCGTGCGGGCAGAGCTGGAGGCGCTCGTCACGCAGGTCGCCGCGACGAAGATGACGCCGGAGGCCCTCGAGGAGCTCGAGGAGTGCGAGAAGCGGTTCGCGCGGCTCACGCGCGAGGTGCGCTCGCACGAGCCGGGCGGCGGCCGCCGCTCGCTGATGGCGGAGTGGATGCGCGCGAACCACGCGTTCCATGACGTCCTCTACCGCGTCGCCGAGATGCCGTACGTCGAGGCCGTCGCGAAGGCGGCGCGGCGGACGTTCTCGGGCCCGACCGTCTGGGCGCCGGTCGACGACGAGCTCGAGGCGCTGTACGAGCGGAACCAGGCGGAGCACCGCGCCATCCGCCAGGCGCTCGCCGCCGGCTCGGTCGCCGGGGCGCGCGAGCTGGCGCACGAGCACGTGATGCACTCCTTCGAGCTCCTGACGACGATCCTCGCGCACGTCGGCGCCGACTGGGCGGCGCCTACGCGCAGAGGCTGACGAGCGCCTCCCACTCCTCGTCGACCCGCTCCTGCACGTGCGCGAGCAGGTCGGCGTTCTCGGGCGCGAGGAGGTGCGCGAACCGCTTCTGGCCGCGCAGGAACTCCGTCACCGGCACGCGCTCGCGCGGCTCGTAGGTGAGGCGGTACTCGCCGTCCACGACCTCGTAGAGCGGCCAGAACCCGCTCTCGACCGCGGCGTCGAGGATGCGCTTGAACTCGCGCGGTTCGTGGCCCCAGCCGATCGGGCAGTCGGAGAGGACGTTGAGGAACGCCGGCCCGTGCGCCGCCCCGGCGCGCTGGGCCTTCACCGAGAGGTCCTGCCAGTGCGAGGCGGTCCCCTGCGCGACGTACGGGACGTGGTGCGCGACGGCGATCGCCGTCAGGTCCTTGCGCTCCTGGAGCTTGCCGAGGCCGACCGACCCGGTGGGCGACGTCGTCGTCGAGGCGCCGAACGGCGTCGCGCCCGACCGCTGCACGCCCGTGTTCATGTACGCCTCGTTGTCGTAGCAGCAGAAGACGAAGCGGTGACCGCGTTCGAGCGCGCCGGAGAGCGCCTGCAGGCCGATGTCGTACGTGCCGCCGTCGCCCGCGAACGCCACGACCGTGATCTCCTCGTCGAGCTTGTGACGGCGCCGCAGCGCGCGGTAGGCGCTCTCGACGCCGCTTGCCACGGCGGCCGTGTTCTCGAAGGCGACGTGCAGCCACGGCACCGTCCACGCGGTCGTCGGAAAGCGCGTCGTCGCCACCTCGAGGCAGCCGGTCGCGTTGACGACGATTTTCTTGCCGGGGATCGAGTCGAGGACGGTGCGGACGACGACCGGGATCCCACAGCCCTGGCAGAGCGAGTGCCCGCCGGCGAGCGGCGCGACGCCGCACTCGTTGCGCACCATCGTCTTCAGACGCGACATCCGACACCTCGCAGTCCGACGTAGCGGTCGCCGCCGTGCTCGATCAGCTCGGCGATCTCGGCGCCGTGCAGCTCGCGGCCGCCGAGGCCGTAGACGTGCCCGCGGACGCGCACGTCGCAGCCGTGGAGCGTCGCGGCGACCTCGGTGAAGAGCGGCCCGCGCGAGCCCGGCGCGTTCGCGCGGTCGAGGACGATCACCTCGTCGAGGCCCTCGAGCGCGTCGCGGACCTCCACCTCGGGGAACGGGCGGTAGGAGCAGATGCGGAGGAGGCCGACCCCGTCGAGGCCGTCGACGACGTCCTTGACGGTGCCGGCGGTCGAGCCGAGGCAGACGACCGCGGTGTGAGCCTCCTCGAGCCGGTAGCGCTCGACGGGCTCGTAGCGCCGGCCCGTGACGGCTTCGAGCTCGGGGCCGAGCTCGTGCAGCGCCTCGAGCGCGGCGTCCATCGCGGCCACCTGCTGGTGGCGGAGCTCGTAGTAGTAGTCGGGCATCGCGAACGGGCCCTGCGTCGTCGGGTGCGCCGTGTCGAGCAGCGGGAACGGCACCTCGTACTCGCCGACGAACGACCGCACCGCCTCGTCCTCGAGGAGCTCGACCGGCTCGGCGGAGTGCGTGATCGTGAAGCCGTCCTGGCAGACGAGCACCGGCAGGAGCACGTCCGGGCGCTCGGCGAGCCGCGTCGCGAGCAGCATCACGTCGTACGCCTCCTGTGCGTTCTCGACGAAGAGCTGGACGACGCCCGAGTCGCGGATGAGCATCGAGTCGCTGTGGTCGCAGTGGATGTTGATCGGGCCGGAGAGCGCGCGGTTGCCGAGCGCCATCACGATCGGCGCGCGCATCGCGGCGGCGATGTAGACGACCTCCGCCATCAGGGCGAGGCCCTGCGAGCTCGTGGCGGTGATCGTGCGCGCGCCGGCGAGGGCCGAGCCGATCGCCGCGCTCATCGCGGAGTGCTCCGACTCGACGTTGACGATCTCGGTGTGCGCGCCGCCGTCGGCGACGAGCTTCGCGAACGTCTGGATGATCGGCGTCTGCGGGGTGATCGGGTAGACCGGCACGACGTCCGGGTCGATCTGCCGCATCGCGTGCGCGACCGCCTCGCCGCCGGTCAGGAGGCGGGCCGTCATTCCGCCACCATCCGGATCGCGCCGGTCGGGCAGACGACGGCGCAGATCTCGCAGCCCTTGCAGACGTCGAGGTCGAAGCCGGCGAAGCTCGTGCCTTCCAACCGGATCGCGGAATCGGGGCAGTAGACCCAGCAGAGGAGGCAGTCGACGCAGGTGGAGAGATCCACCTCGGGGCGCACGCCGGTGCGCCAGCCGCCGGTGCGTGGGCGGAGCGCCTCGTCGCGGGAGACGACGCCGGCGACGGGCAGCTCGTCCCACGCCTTCAGGCGAGACACGCGTACCCCTCCTCCAGCGCGGCGCGCAGCGCCTTCCGGTCGGCCTTGCGCCCGAGGGTGGCCGCCGCGGCCTCCTCGACGATGTCGAGGTGCGGCTCACCGAGCGCCGCGGCAACCGCGCCCAGCATCGCCACGTTGACGTTGCTCGTGACCGGAGCGCAGGCAACGCGGTGCCCGGAGAGCTCGGGCGGCGCCTCTTCGGCGTTCACGATCACGAGACCGTCCTCCGCGAGCCCTTCCGTCACGTCGTTCTCGTGCACGAGCGATGCGTCGAGGACGACGACGACGTCGGGGGTCGTCACGGAGTCGTGGCGGCGGATCGGCCGATCGTCGATCCGCGTGTAGGCGCGCATGGGTGCGCCGCGGCGCTCGGGGCCGTACTCGGGAAAGGACTGCACGCTCTTGCCGGCACGGAGCATCGCCTCGGCGAGCGTCTGCGAGGCCGTCTTCGCGCCCTGCCCCGCGCGTGCGTGCCAGCGGATCTCGATCACGAGAGCTCCTCGTGGATCGCAGTTGCGACGCGCTTCGCGACGCGGACCGCCTCGACGACGGTCGCGCCGCCGTTGACGGCGTCGCCGGCGGCGTAGACGTGCGGGACGCTCGTGCGGCCGTCGTCGTCGATCGCGATGCGCGAGCCGTCGCGCGCGATCCCGTCGAAGAGCGCGAGAAACTCGTCGCGCGGCCGCTGCCCGATCGCCTTGACGACGGTGTCGGCGAGCAGGACGAACTCGCTGCCGGGAACCTCCTCCGGCCGCCGGCGGCCGCTCGCGTCCGGGTCGCCGAGCCGCATCCGCCGTGCCTCGACGGCGTGGACGCGGCCGTCGCCGAGGAACCGCACCGGCGCGGCGAGCCACTCGAAGCGGACGCCCTCCGCGCGTGCGAGCTCGACCTCGTGCGCGTACGCGGGCATCTCCGCCTCCGTGCGGCGGTAGAGCAGCGTCACGTTCGCCGCACCGAGCCGCCGCAGCTCGACGGCGCAGTCGATCGCGGTGTTGCCGCCGCCGACCACGATCGCGGCCTCCCCGGGCGCGACCTGCCCGCCCGTCTTCAGCGCGGCGATGAAGTCGAGCGAGTCCCAGACGCCCTCGAGCTCGTCGCCCGGATACGGGACGTCGCTGTCGCCGCCCATCCCGATCCCGAGCACGACGGCGTCGTGCGTCGCGCGCAGCTCCGCGAGGAGCGCGGCGTCGACACGGGTGCGGAGTCGGAGCTTCACGCCGAGCTCGCCGAGCACGCGCACCTCGTCCGGGAGCGGCTCGTTCTGCTGCCGGTACGGCGCGATCCCGTAGCGGACGAGGCCGCCGGGCTCCTCGTGCTCGTCGTAGACCGTCACGTCGTGGCCGCGGCCCGCGAGCTCGCCCGCCGCCGCGAGACCGGCGGGGCCTCCGCCGACGACCGCGATGTGGCGGCCGGTGGGAGCGCCGCGCCGGCGGAGCGTGACGACGTGGTGGTAGGCGTGCTCGGTCGCGTAGCGCTGCAGGCGCCCGATCGCGATCGCGTCGCGCCCCTCGTGCAGGAGCACGCAGTCCTTCGCGCACAGCTCCTCGACCGGGCAGACGCGCGCGCACGTGCCGCCGAGCACGTTCGACGCGTAGATGATCCGGGCCGCCCGGGCCGGATCGCCGGCGGCGATCGCGGCGACGAACGACGGCACGTCGACGTCGGCGGGACAGCCCTCGACGCACGGCGCGCCCGCGGGGCCGCCGCACTCGAGGCACCGATCCGCTTCGATCGCCGCCTGCTCGTCGGAGAGGGGACCGAGGAGCTCCTCGAAGACCGCACCCATGGCCTCACCGTGCCTCTGCGGGTTCACCGTCGAATCGGGCAAATCCCGTATGGGACGTGCGAGGATCGGCGGGTGTTCACGACCCGGCCCGAGCTGCGCGGCACGTTCGGCGCCGTCGCCTCCACCCACTGGCTCGCGTCGCAGACGGGCATGGCCGTGCTCGAGCGGGGCGGCAACGCCTTCGACGCCGCGTGCGCGGCCGGCTTCGTCCTCCAGGTCGTCGAGCCGCACCTGAACGGGCCGGGCGGCGACCTCCCGGTCGTCTTCTGGTCGGCGGAGCGCGGGGAGCCGCTCGTCCTCTGCGGGCAGGGGGTGGCTCCGGCCGCGGCGTCGATCGCGCGCTTTCGCGAGCTCGGCCACGAGTGCGTGCCCGGCGTCGGGCTGCTCGCCGCGTGCGTGCCGGGGTCGTTCGGCGGGTGGCTGCTCCTCCTCGAGGAGTTCGGGACGTGGCCGCTCGCGGACGTGCTCGCATTCGCGATCGGCTACGCCGAGCACGGGTATCCCGTCATCCCGGGGATCGCCGCGACGATCGAGCGCGTCGAGCCGCTCTTGCGGCAGTGGCCCGGCTCGGCGGAGCTCTACCTGCCGGCGCCGCGGCCGGGGTCGACCTTCCGCAACCCGCGGCTCGCGGCGACCTGGCGGCGCGTGCTCGCCGAGTCCGGCGGCACCGTCGAGGGCGCGCGCCGCGCCTACTACGAGGGCTTCGTCGCGGACGAGATCGACCGGTTCTCACGCGCCGGCGGCGGCCTGCTGACGGGCGACGACCTCGCCGGCTGGCGGGCGACGCTCGAGCCGCCGGCGACCGTCGGCTACCGGGGCCTCACCGTCTGCAAGACGGCGGCGTGGGGGCAGGGCCCGGCCGGCCTGCAGCAGCTCGCGCTGCTCGAGGGCTTCGACGTGGCGGGCCTCGCGGAGGTCGACTTGGTGCACGTGTCGACGGAGGCGGCGAAGCTCGCGTTCGCGGACCGCGACGCGTGCTACGGCGACGCGGCGGACGTCCCGCTCGACCGACTCCTCTCGCAGGAGTACGCCGCCGAGCGGCGGCCGCTGATCGGCGGCGAGGCGAGCGGCGAGCTGCGCCCGGGGCTCGGCCGCCTGCCGCAGCTCGCCGACCGCGACGCGCTCGTCGGCGCGGGCGAGCCGACGCGCGGCGACACGGTCCACCTCGACGTCGCCGACCGGTTCGGCAACCTCGTCTCCGCGACGCCGAGCGGCGGCTGGCTGCAGAGCTCGCCGACGATCCCGGCGCTCGGCTGGCCGCTCGGAACGCGCGCGCAGATGTTCTGGCTCGAGGAGGGCCTGCCGTCGTCGCTCGCGCCGGGGACGCGGCCGCGGACCACCCTGTCGCCGGGGCTCGTGCTGCGGGACGGCGAGCCGTGGCTCGCCTACGGCACGCCCGGCGGCGACCAGCAGGAGCAGTGGGCGCTGCACGCGCTCCTCCGGCACGTCGACCGCGGCCTCGACCTGCAGGCGGCGATCGACGCGCCCGAGTGGCACACCGACCACCTGATCTCGTCGTTCGACCCGCGCGGCTTCGCGCCGCGGTCGCTCGCCGTCGAGTCGCGCCTCGGCGACGACGCGGTCGCGGAGCTGCGCCGCCGCGGCCACGACGTGACGGTGACCGACGCCTGGTCGCTCGGCCGCGTGAGCGCGGTCAAGCGCGAGGGCGGCCAGCTCGTCGCCGCGGCGAACCCGCGCGGTATGCAGGGCTACGCGGTCTGCCGCTAGACTCCGGCGCATAGTTCCGGCGTAGCCCCCACCTCTCCCTAGGATGGCCGCTCAGATGAGTGGTGGGACGAGCATGCAGCCGAGGTACGACCCGCACGGCGTCGAGGAGCGCTGGCAGGAGACGTGGGAGGCGGAGGGCCTCTACGCCGCCGACCCCGACCCGGCGCGGACGCCGTACGTCGACTGTCACCCGCCGCCCAACGTGACCGGCGAGCTCCACACGGGGCACGCGCTCCAGCTCGCGCTCGGCGACACCGTCGTCCGCCTGAAGCGGATGCAGGGCTACAACGTGCTCTTCCAGCCCGGCTACGACCATGCCGGCATCTCGACCCAGAACGTCGTCGAGAAGGCGCTCCTCGCCGAAGGGACGTCGCGTGTCGCGCTCGGTCGCGAGGCGTTCGAGCAGCGCGTCTGGGAGTGGCTGCACGAGTACGGCGGAAAGATCCTCGTCCAGTTCCGGCGCATGGGCGCCTCGCTCGACTACCGCCGCACGCGCTTCACGATGGACGAGCAGTACGTGCGCGCCGTCATGCGCTTCTTCGTGCACCTCTACCGCCGCGGCTGGATCTATCGCGCGAACCGGATCATCAACTGGTGCCCGTACCACGAGACGTCCCTCTCCGACCTCGAGCTCGTGCACGAGGACCGCGACGACACGCTCTCGACGATCCGCTATCCGCTCGCGGACGGCGACGGCCATATCGCGATCGCGACGGTGCGGCCCGCGACGATCCCCGCCGACGTCGCCGTGGCGGTGCACCCCGACGACGAGCGGTACCGGCACCTCGTCGGCCGGGAGGTGATCGTGCCCTGGGTCGAGCGGCGCGTGCCGGTGATCGCCGACGAGCGCGTCGAGCGCGAGTTCGGCACCGGCGCCCTCAAGATCACGCCGGGCCACGACCCGACCGACTTCGAGATCGGCCGCGACCACGGCCTCCCCGAGCCGATGTGCATCGGCCCCGACGGCCTCGTCACCGCCGAGGGCCTCGAGGGGCTCACGCAGGAACAGGCGGGCGCGCGGATCGTCGAGTGGTGCAAGGAACGCGGGCTGCTCGAGCGGCGCGAGCACTACCGCCACGCCGTCGCGCTGTGCGAGCGCTGCGAGAACCGCATCGAGCCGCTGATCTCGCTCCAGTGGTGGTGCTCGATGGAGGAGATCAGAGAGCGCCCGCTCGCCGCGCTGCGCGCGGGCGAGGTGCGCTACCACCCCGAGAGCCAACATCGCTTCGCGATCGTCTCGCTCGAGAACGCCCCGGACTGGTGCATCTCCCGGCAGATCTGGTGGGGCCACCAGATCCCGGTCTGGTACTGCCCCGACGGGCACATGACGGTCGAGGAGACGGAGCCGGCGGCGTGCGCCGAGTGCGGCTCGCCGGAGCTGACCCGCGAGTCGGACGTGCTCGACACGTGGTTCTCCTCGGCGCTCTGGCCGTTCGCGACGCTCGGGTGGCCGGACGAGACGCCCGACCTCGCGTACTTCTACCCGGGCGACCTGCAGACGACGGCGCGCGAGATCATCCGGCTCTGGGAGAACCGGATGATCTTCGCCGGGATGGAGCTCCTCGGCGAGATCCCGTTCACGGACGTGATCATCCACTCGACCGTGCTCGCGCCCGACGGGCGGCGCATGTCGAAGTCGCTCGGGACCGGGATCGACCCGCTGGAGCTGATCGACCGCTACGGCACGGACGCGACGCGCTACGGGCTGCTGAAGAACTCGCTCACGCAGGACGTGCGCTTCTCGTACTCGGCGATCGAGGAGGGCGGGAAGCTCGCGAACAAGCTGTGGAACGCGGCGCGGCTGATCGTCACCGCCTCCGAGGGCGCCGCTCCCGAGGAGCGCCCGGCGTCGCTCGAGGAGCGCTGGATCCTCGCGCGCCTCTCCCAGACGCAGCGCGCGGTCGAGAGCCTGATCGGCGAGTTCGACTTCGCGCACGTCACCGACGAGCTCTACCACCTCACCTTCGACGACTTCTGCGACTGGTACCTCGAGGCGGTGAAGGGCCGCCTCTACGACGGCGACGCCGACGCCCGCGCGACGGCGACGGCGGCGCTCGAGCGGCTGCTCAAGCTCCTGCACCCGGTGATGCCGCACGTAACGGAGGAGATCTGGTCGTACCTGCCGGGTCGCGAGACGCGGCTGATCGTCGCCCCGTGGCCGGAGGCGGGGGACGAGGGTGAGGCAGGAGCGCTGCAGCGCGTGCAGGAATACGCCCAGGTCTTCCGGCGCTCGGGCGTCGTCCCGCCGCTCGAGGGCGACGAGCAGCGGATCTTCGACGCCGTCGTGAAGCCGGAGCGCGCGCCCCGGAAGGAGAACGGCAACGTCGAGGCAGAGCGAGCCCGCCTGCGCAAGGAGGTCGAGCGCGCCGAGCAGATGCTCGCGAACGATCGCTTCGTCCGGAACGCGCCGCCCGAGGTGGTGGAGGCGGAGCGCGAGAAGCTCGCGCGCTACCGCCGCGAGCTCGATGCGATCGGCGAGTGACGCGACCGTCTGGCTCGAGTCGCTCTCGCCGTGGCCGCGCGACGGGTTCGGGACGGAGCGGATGCGAGCGCTCCTCGAGCGGCTCGGCAACCCGCAGCGGTCGTTCGACGCGGTGCACGTCGTCGGCACGAAGGGCAAGTCGACCGCGGCGCGCCGGATCGCGCGCACGATCGGCGGCCCGGCGTACACCTCGCCGCACGTCGCGGGCTGGCACGAGCGGCTCGACACCGACCCGGCGGGGTTCGAGCGCGCGGTGGAGCGGGTGCGACCGGCGGCCGAGGCGCTCGGCGCGACGCAATTCGAGACGGTGACCGCAGCCGCGTTCGCCGACTTCGCCGCCCGCGGTGCGGTCGTGGCCGCCGTCGAGGCCGGCCTCGGCGGGCGCCACGACGCGACGAACGTGATCGACGCGCGGGTCGTCCTGCTCACGAACGTCGGGCTGGAGCACACGGCGGTTCTCGGGTCGACGCGTGAGGCGATCGCGCGGGAGAAGCTGGCGGTCGCCGGTCCGCGCGCGACCGTCGTGCTGCCCGACGGCGAGTTCGCGCACCTCGTGCCGGGCCGCGAGGTCGTCGTCGGCGCCGCGCGCGAGGCGGTGGAGGCGTTCCTCGGCCGGCCGGTCGCGCTCGCGGAGGCCGCCCTGCCCGGGCGGCTCGAGCTCCGGCCCGGCGAGGTGCGCGACGGCGCCCACACGCCGGAGGCGGTCGCGTGGCTCCTGGAGCGGCTCCCGGAGCCCGGCGACTACGTCGTCGTCGCCTCGATCCTCGCGGACAAGGACGCCGGCGGGATCCTAGACGGGCTCGCCCGCGCGGGGCGGACGCTCGTCGCGACCCGCTCCTCGAACGAGCGGGCCCTCCCGGCGCAGGCGGTCGCCGAGGCCGCCCGCGGGCGCTTCGAGCGGGTCGAGATCGAGCCCGACCCGGCAGGGGCGGTCGCCCTCGCCCGCCGGCTCGGCCCCCGCGTCCTCGTCACCGGCTCGCTCTACCTGCTTGCCGATCTTTCGCGGGACGAGTGAAATGCCTACGATGTCCCGTCCCGGTGAACGAATCAGCGTCTTCCTCTTCGCCGTCCTGCTGCTGGCGCTCTTCGTCGCCCTCACGTTTGCCGCGGGCTACGGGCTAGGAAAGATCCTGCTGTGATCGCCGCCACGTTCGGCTCCGTCCACGACTTCTTCCACTCGTCGACGTGGTACGTGATCCGCAACCTGGCGATCTTCTTCGTGCTCGTCTTCTGGGTGGCGACGGTCTACTGGGTCTACAAGGACGCCCGCCGCCGCATCGAGGATGTGCTGCTCGTCGGCATCTCCACGCTGCTCGGCGTCGTACCGTTCGTCGGGCCGCTGATCTACATGCTGTTCCGTCCGCCCGAGTACCTGGAGGACGTCCGCGAGCGCGAGCTCGAGATCAAGGCGATGGAGAAGCGGCTCGGCGGCCGCGACCTCCACTGCCCGGTGTGCCGCGCCGAGGTCGACGAGGAGTTCCTCGTCTGCCCGGTCTGCACGACGAAGCTGCGGCAGGCGTGCGCCCGCTGCCACCGGCCGCTCGAGGCGCTCTGGCAGGTCTGCCCGTACTGCGAGACACCGATCGAGACGGACGGGCCGGCGGTGCCCATCACCGAGGCGAAGCGCCCGCCGCGCGCGCGTCGCCAAAGCCGCTAGTCTCCGCGGCCGCATGGCCGTCGAGCAGACGCTGATCCTCGCCAAGCCGGACGCCGTCGAGCGCAACCTCGCCGGCGAGATCCTCGCCCGCTTCGAGCGTCGCGGCCTCGAGCTGCGCGCCGCGCGCCTCCTCGTCGCGAGCCGCGAGCTCGGCGAGACGCACTACGCCGAGCACCGCGAGAAGCCGTTCTTCGGCGAGCTCGTCGACTTCATCACCTCCGGCCCGACGCTCGCGTTCGTGCTCGAGGGCGAGGGCGCGATCGCGACCTGCCGCAAGACGATCGGGGCGACCAACCCCGCCGACGCCGATCCGGGCTCGCTCCGCGGCGAGTTCGCGCTCGCGATGCCGAACAACCTCGTGCACGGCTCCGACTCGCCCGAGTCGGCCGCCCGCGAGATCGGGATCTGGTTCCCCGATGGGCTCGTGGGCTGACGACGCGGCGAGGAACGCCGCGCTCTGGGCCCAGTCGAACCGCGAGTACACCGACGAGAACGCGTCCGCGAACTGGGCGCTCGACGAGGTTCACTGGGGCATCTGGGCGATCCCGGAGGCGGAGCTCGGCCTCCTCGGCGACGTCTCGGGCAAGGACGTGGTCGAGCTCGGCTGCGGCACCGCGTACTTCTCCGCCTGGCTCGCGAAGCTCGGCGCGCGGCCCGTCGGTGTCGACGTGACGCCCGAGCAGCTCGCGACGGCGCGCCGGCTGATGGCCGAGACGGGAATCGAGTTCCCGCTCGTCCGGGCCGACGCGGCGCAGACGGGGCTGCCCGACGCGTGCGCCGACCTCGTCGTGTCGGAGTACGGCGCCTCGATCTGGGTCGACCCCTACCGCTGGATCCCCGAGGCGGCGCGACTGCTCCGGCCCGGCGGCCGGCTCGTCTTCCTCCGCAACTCGACGCTCGTCATCCTCTGCTCCGACGACGAGGTGCCGGCGAAGGAACACCTCGTCCACCCGCAGTTCGGCATGCACCGGTTCGAATGGCCGGAGGGCGGGGTCGAATTCCATCTCCCGCACGGCGAGTGGATCGACCTCCTGCGCGGAAACGGATTCGAGATCGAGCGGCTCGTCGAGATCCAGGCGCCGCCCGACGCCGTCACGCACGACCGCTACTCGTACGTCACCGCCGACTGGGCGCGCAGGTGGCCCGCGGAGGAGATCTGGGTCGCGCGGCGGACCCGTTAGTCCTCGCGTCGACCTCGCCGCAGCGGCGGGCGATCCTCGAGCAGCTCCGGATCCCCTTCGAGGTCGTCGCGCCGGACTTCCACGAGGGGCCCGGCACCGGGCCGCTCGAGCGGGCGGCGGGGAAGGCGCGCTCCGTCGACGGGCGCCGGCTGCCCGTGCTCGGCGTCGACACGGAGGTGCTCCTCGACGGCGAGCTCCTCGGGAAACCCGAGGACGCCGGCGAGGCCGAGGCGATGCTCGAGCGCCTGGCCGGACGCACGCACGAGGTCGTCTCGGGGCTGTGCCTGCGCACGCAGGCGTGGGAGGAGCTGCACGAGGAGACGACGCTCGTCACGTTCCGTTCGCTCACCCCCCGCGACCTCGCGCACTACGTCGCCGCGGGCGAGTGGGAGGGCCGCGCGGGTGCGTACGCGATCCAGGGTCTCGGCGCGTCGCTCGTCGAGCGCATCGAAGGCGACTTCCTCAACGTCGTCGGCCTGCCCGCGGCGTCGCTCGTCCGCCTGCTCGCGCGGCGCTTCGCAGGTGCGTACGGGTTCGGCTAGGGTCGATACCGTGATGGGCCTCTTCGACTACCTCACCGGCTTCGGCGGCCGCGACATGGCCGTCGACCTCGGGACCGCGAACACGCTCGTGTACGTGCGCGGGCGCGGGATCGTCCTGTCGGAGCCGTCGGTGGTCGCGATCGACCAGCGGTCCGGCGAGGTGCATGCGGTCGGCCTGGAGGCGAAGCGCATGCTCGGCCGCACGCCGGGCACGATCAGCGCGATCCGCCCGCTGAAGGACGGCGTGATCGCCGACTTCGACGTGACCGAGCAGATGCTCCGCCACTTTATCCAGAAGGTGCACCAGCACCGCTTCGCGCACCCGCGCGTCGTCGTGTGCGTGCCGTCGGGCGTGACGGGCGTCGAGAAGCGCGCGGTCGAGGAGGCGACGCTGTCCGCGGGCGCGCGCAAGGCGTACCTGATCGAGGAGCCGATGGCGGCCGCGATCGGCGCCGGGCTTCCCGTCGCGGAGCCGACCGGGAACATGATCGTCGACATCGGCGGCGGCACGACGGAGGTCGCCGTCATCTCCCTCGGCGGGATCGTCGTCTCGCAGTCGCTGCGCGTGGGCGGCGACGAGATGGACGAGGCGATCATCAACCACATCAAGCGCGAGTACAAGCTGCTCATCGGGCAGCAGACCGCGGAGGAGATCAAGCTCGAGGTCGGCTCGGCGCACGCGATGCCGGAGGAGGTGCAGGCCGAGGTGCGCGGGCGCGACATGCTCACCGGCCTGCCGAAGACGGTGGTTCTCTCGAGCGAGGAGGTCCGCCACGCGCTCGAGGAGCCGGTGAACCAGATCATCGACGCGATCAAGTCGACGCTCGACAAGACGCCCCCGGAGCTCGCCGCCGACATCATGGACCGCGGCATCGTCCTCGCGGGCGGCGGCGCGCTGCTGCAGGGCCTCGACGAGCGCCTGCGCCACGAGACGCACATGCCGGTGCACCTCGCGGAGTCGCCGCTCACCTGCGTCGCCGTCGGCTCCGGCCGCAGCCTCGAGGAGTTCGACGCGATCCATCGCAGCTCGCGCGCGCGCTCGCGCAACGGCCGCGCACGCTGAGCGGTGAGGATCCGCGAGCTCGACCCGCGGGCCGCTCCCGAGGCGGATCTGCTCGCGATCCACGCGATCGAGCAGGCGTGCCTGCTGCCGGGGCAGCCCGGCCGGACCGCCGCCGAGGGGGTCGCGTTCCACCGCCACCCGCCGTCGACGCAGACGCGGCACCGCTTCGTCGCCGAGGGAGGCACCGCCGGCCTCTACGTGCACTCGCCGACGGCGGTCTTCCTCGAGCTCTACGTGATCCCGCCGCACCGCCGGCGCGGACTCGGCCGCGCGCTCCTCGACGCCGCCGTCTCCCGGTGCCGCGCGCTCGGCGTGACGGCGCTGCACGGCTCGCACGGCACGGCGGAGGGCGCCGCGTTCGCGCACGCCGCCGGCGCCGAGGACGGGTTGCGGGAGCTCCTGTCGCTGCTCGACCTGCGCTCGGCGTCGCTGCCCGAGCCGGCGCCGCCGCCCGGCTTCCGTCTCGTCACTTGGCTCGGGCGCGTGCCCGAGGAGCACGTGGCGGCGTACGCACGGGCGCGCTCCGCGATGGACGACGCGCCCACGCCGGACGGGCTGAGCCTGCCCGCGGAGAGCGTCGAGCGGATCCGCGCGATCGAGGAGTCGCTCGCGGCGCGCGACCGCGAGCTGCGGCTGACGGTGGCGCTGCGGGACGGCGAGGTCGCGGCCTTCACCGACGTGCGCGTCTCCCGCGGCTCGACGCTCGGCTTCACGGACGACACCGGCACGGTCGCGGCCCATCGCGGCCTCGGGCTCGCCACGGCCGTCAAGCTCGAGTCGCTGCGGCGCCTGCGCGAGGACCATCCCGACGTCGAGGTCGTCTCCACGACGAACGCCGAGGAGAACGCGGCGATGCGCCGGGTCAACGAGAAGCTCGGCTTTCGCGTCGCGGCCACGATCACCGACTGCGTGCTCGCGCTCTGAAGGTACCCTCGACGATCGTGCGTCCGGAACCGAACCGCTGGCTCGTGCTCGTCATCGTCTGCGTCGCGCAGTTCATGGTCGTGCTCGACGCGACCGTCGTGAACGTCGCGCTGCCGTCGATCCAGCGGTCGCTCCACTTCACCGCCACCGACCTGCAGTGGATCGTCAACGGCTACACGCTCGTCTTCGGCGGCTTTCTGCTGCTGGGCGGCCGCGCGTCCGACCTGCTCGGCCGCCAGCGCCTCTTCATCGCCGGCGTCGCCGTCTTCACGATCGCCTCAGCGATCAACGGGATCGCCGACTCGTCAGGCGTGCTGATCGCCGGCCGCGCCCTCCAGGGCTTCGGCGGTGCGCTCGTCTCGCCGGCGGCGCTCTCGATCGTCACGACGACGTTCCAGGAGGGGAGCGAGCGCACGAAGGCGCTCGGCGTCTGGAGCGCGATCGCCGCCGGCGGCGCCGCGGCCGGGCTCGTGCTCGGCGGCTTCCTCACCGAGACGCTCTCGTGGCGCTGGGTGTTCTTCGTCAACCTGCCGGTGGGCGTCGTCGCGACGCTGCTCGCGCTGCGGTTCGTGCCGAACTCGCGTGCGGAGCAGCGGCCCGAGACGTACGACACGGCCGGCGCCGTCACCGTCACCGGCCACCTCCTCGTCCTCGTCTACGCGATCGTGAAGGCGCAGTCGTACGGCTGGGGATCGGGGAAGACGATCGGCCTGTTCGTCCTCTCGGCCGCGCTGCTCGCCGCGTTCATCGTGATCGAGCGGCGCTCTCGCGCCCCGCTGATCCGCCTCGGCATCTTCCGCATGCGATCCCTGACGGGCGCGAACGGCGCGATGCTGCTCGTCATGTCGGGCCTGTTCGCGATGTTCTACTTCGCGTCGCTCTACCTGCAGGAGATCCTCGGCTACGGTCCCCTGCGCGCCGGCTTCGCGTTCGTGCCGTTCACGCTCGGGATCATCGTCGGCGCCGGCCTCTCGCAGGCGCTCATCCGCCGGTTCGGCGTGCGGCTCGTCAGCTACATCGGCATCGGGCTCGGCGTGGCGGGGCTGCTCTACTTCGCGCGCCTGCCGACCCACGGCACCTACGTGCAGGACATCCTGCCGACGATCGTCACCGTCTCCGTCGGCATGGGCCTGACCTTCGTGCCGTGCACGCTGCTCGCGACGACGAACGTCGACGCGGCCGATGCCGGCCTCGCCTCGGGGATCCTCAACACCTCGCAGCAGGTCGGCGGGGCGCTCGGGCTCGCGATCCTCTCGACCCTCGCCGCGTCCCGGACGGCGCACCTGCTAAACCCGGGGGTCACCTCCGTCGCCGAACGCGCCTCGGCGCTGACCCGCGGTTACCACGTGGCCTTCGCGGTCGGCGCCGTCTTCCTCGCCCTCGCGGGGATCGTCCTCGCGCTCACGGTCCGCAGGCAGGACGCCGAGGCGATCGACGAGGGTCACGTCGAGCTCCGGCCCGCCGCGTAGCCGCGTTCCGCGGCCGCGGCTAGACTGCGTCCTGCCTGTGCCTCGCAACCGGACCGTACGCCTCGCGGTCCTGGGCTCCTCGGTCCAGCGCGCCGCGGCCTCCGGATACCCCTCGACCCGCTCCAGCGCCCTCAAGCGCCGGATCGTCGTGGGCGGCCTCGTCCTGCTCTCGCTCGTCCTGATCACGGTCTCCTTCCGCTCGAGCGCGCTCGACGGCGCCCAGGGCACCGCCGCCGCGGTGCTGCGCCCGTTCGAGGTCGCCGCCGACCGCGTCTCGCGGCCGTTCCGCGACGCTGTCGGCTGGTTCCACGGGCTCGTCGACGCGAAGTCGGAGAACCGGAAGCTGCGCCGTCAGGTCGAGGACCTGCGGCGGCAGCTGATCCTCGACGAGTCCGCGGTGCAGCAGAACGTCGAGCTGAGGGCGGCGCTCGAGTACCACGGGCCGCCGTCGATCGCCGACTACCGCGAGGTGCACGCGGCGGTGCTCACGAACCCGCAGGGACCGCTCGACCAGAGCGTGACGATCGCGGCGGGCACCGCGGACGGGATCCGCAACGGCAACGTGGTCGTCTCGCCGTCGACCGGCGGCCTCGTCGGCACCATCGACCGGGCGCAGTCCGGTGTCGCACGCGTGATGCTGCTCACCGACGACCGCAGCGCCGTCACTGCGACCGACCTCACGCACCCGTCGTCGGTCGGCGTGATCGAGAGCGGCGGCAGCGGCGACGTGCTGATCCTCGACCGCGTGCAGAAGACGAAGTACGTCGGCGTCGGCGACACGATCATCACGGCGGGCACGCTGGGCAAGGGCGCCCTGCCCTCGATGTTCCCGCGCGGGATCCCGATCGGGTCCGTGACGAGCCAGAGCTCGAGCGACGCGAACGCGTTCAAGAGCATCCAGGTCGAGCCGCTCGTCGACTTCTCGTCGCTGCAGTCCGTCGTCGTGCTCGTCCCGAAGGCCTGATGGACGGCGTCAAGGCGGCCCTCGTCCTCTTCGTCGCTGCGCTCGTGCAGCTCGCGGTGCTGACCGACTACCGCTCGTTCCGGAGCGCGAGCATCGTGCTCGTCGCGCTCCTCTCGATCGCGCTCCTCCGCGGCTCGATCTTCGGCGCCGTCGCCGGGTTCGCGACCGGGCTCCTCATCGACTGTGCGACCCTCGGGACGCTCGGCTTCACGTCGCTGCTCCTGACGGTCGGCGGCTTCTGGATCGGGCGCTACGGCGAGACCACGGCCCGCGACCGGTTCCACGCGCCCTACCTGTCGGTCGCGGTCGTGACGACGCTCTACGTCTTCGGAGCGCTCGTGCTCGACTTCATGCTCGGCGAGCCCGCGCCGGCGGGTCTCGTCACGCGCGGCGTCCCGTCCGCGCTCGCGATCAACCTGCTCCTCACGCTGCCGGTCTACGCGCTCGTGCGCCGGCTCTTCCCGCCGCTCGAGCTCGGCGACCGCGTCCGCGAGGTTCGCCTCCTTGGCTAGCCACCCCGTCCCCGGGCGCCGGTTCCTGCCGGGCGACCCGCGCGTGGAGGAGCCGTACCGGCTGACGCCGCAGCTCGCGTTCCGCGTCGCGATCCTCGCCTTCCTCGTGCTCGCCGTCTTCGCCGTGCTCTTCCTGCGGCTGTGGGCGCTGCAGGTGCTCTCCGGCGACAAGTACCTCGCCGCCGCGAACGACAACCGCGTCCGCACGCTGCGGCTCGAGGCGCCGCGTGGCTACATCCTCGACCGGAACGGCCGCGTGCTCGTCTCGAACGTGGCCGGCACGCGCGTCGAGCTCTGGCCCGCCGACCTGCCGAAGAGCTGGCCGGTGCAGCGGCGCGAGCTGCGCGCCCTCGCGATGGTCACAGGCGTGTCGGTGAAGGAGATGCTGACCGACCTGAACCAGCACGCCGGCGACCCGCTGACGCCGATCGTCGTGCAGCGCGGACTGCGGCGCGACCAGGTCTTCTACCTGAAGGAGCACGCGGCGGAGTTCCCGGGCGTGCAGCTCCAGACGAGCTTCCTGCGCAAGTACCCCTACCAGTCGCTCGCGGCGCAGCTGCTCGGCTACGTCGGCCAGATCTCACCGGAGCAGTACAAGGCGCTCCGGCGCAAGGGCTACGCGCCGAGCGACGCGCTCGGCCAGGCGGGCGTCGAAATGACCTACGACGGCTACCTGCGCGGCAAGAACGGCCGGGCGCAGCTGACGGTCGACTCGCGCGGACGGCCGAAGGGGGCGGCGACGCTGCAGGCGCTGTGGACACCCGGATCGGCGCTGCGGCTGACCGTCGACGTCGGCCTCCAGCGCGCGGCCGAGCAGGCCCTCCGGTACGGCATCAGCCTCGCGCACACCGGCAGCCAGGGCGCGCACGCGGACGGCGGCGCGATCGTCGCGCTCGACCCGCGCGACGGCGCGGTGCTCGCGATGGCGTCGAACCCGACCTACCAGCCGTCGATCTTCACCGGGCACAAGGACGCCCAGAAGCTCGACACCGTGCTCGGCAAGAAGGCGGAGCAGGCGAACTTCCCCGCGCTGAACCGCGCGATCGACGTGGGCTATCCGCCGGGATCGACCTTCAAGGTCGTGACGGCGCTCGCCGCGATGCAGGAGCACCTCGTCACGCCGACGCAGCAGCTGCTCTGCTCGCCGGACTACACCGCCTACCAGCAGGTCTTCCACAACTGGACGCCGCTGATCTACCAGTGGATCGACCTGCCGACGGCGCTCGGGATGTCGTGCGACACGTACTTCTACGAGCTCGGGAAGCGCTTCTACCTGCTGCCGAAGGACCGCGGGCACCCGCTGCAGGGGTGGGCCAACCGGTTCGGGCTCGGCGAGCGGACCGGCATCGACGTCGGTCCGGAGACGCCGGGCCTGATCCCGACGCCGGAATGGCGGCGCGAGCAGTACGCCGGCAAGCAGTACACGGAGGTCGACCGCACCTGGAAGCCGGGCTACTCGATCCAGATGGCGATCGGCCAGGGGCAGATCCTCGTCACGCCGCTGCAGATGGCCCGGCTCTACGCGCTGATCGCGAACGGCGGCAAGCTCGTCACGCCGCACCTCGCGGAGGACGTCGAGCTCGCCGGGCAGAAGGGCCGGCCGGCGCGCGTTCTGCGCCGCTTCGGCGCGCAGCCGCCGCAGCCGACGGGGGTCGACCCGACGGCGCTCCGCTACGTGCAGCAGGGCCTCGAGGAGGCGACGCACGCGTCCTTCGGCACGGGCGTCGGCGTGTTCGGCAACTTCCCCTACGACATCGCCGGCAAGACGGGCAGTGCCGAGAAGCTCGTCAAGCTGCCGGGATATCCGGCCCCGCTGCCGCTGACCCAGTCGTGGTGGTGCGGCTACGGCCCGTACAACGCGCCGACGATCGTCGTCTGCGCGGTGATCGAGAACGGCGGCCACGGCGGCAGCGCCGCCGCGCCCGCGGCGCTCAGGGTGTTCGAGCAGTACTTCAACACGACGGCCCAGACCACGACCCACGCCTCCGACTGATGGCGATCGAAGCGGTCGACACGAGAGCACGCGGCCTCCGCCCGAGGCACGAGGCGGAGTCGGCGGGGCTCGCCGGCACGATCCGCCGGCTGGACTGGGTGCTCCTGCTCGCGGTCGCGGCGGTCGCCGCCTACGGCCTGCTCGCGATCGACGGCATCACCCGGCACGACACGGGCGGCTCGGCGCTGATGCGCCAGGGCCTCTACGCGGGCGCAGGCGTCGTGCTCTTCCTCGCCGCGGTCCTCGTCGACCCGGCCGCGTACCGGCGGCTCCGCCGGCCGATCTACTTCGGGACGCTCGCGGTGATGCTGTTCGTGCTCGCCGCGGGCGCGGCGAGCCGTGGCTCGCGCCGGTGGATCGACGTCGGGTTCTTCACCTTCCAGCCGTCCGAGTTCGGCAAGGTGCTGTTCGTGCTCGCGCTCGCCGGCTTCATGGCGGAGCGCTCGCGCGCCGTCGCCTCGCCGCGCGCGGCGCTCGCCGTGCTCGGCTACGGGATCGCGCCGATCGTGCTCGTGTTCGTGCAGCCGGACATCGGCACCGCGCTCGTCTACACCGCCGCGCTGGCCGCCGTCCTCTTCGTCGGCGGGGTGCGCTGGTCGCACCTCGGCATCCTCGCCGCCGTCGCGCTCGCGGTCGTCCTCGGCGTGCTCTGGTTCCTGCCCGCCGCCGGGGTGAACGTGCTGAAGCCGTATCAGGCGGCCCGTCTCACGGGCTTCACGCACCCCGACAACGACCCGCGCGGCGCGACGTACAACCTGCGCCAGTCGATCACCGCGGTCGGCGCGGGCGGGTTGCGCGGGCGCGGCGTGCTCGGCGCGACCCAGACGCGGCTCAACTACCTGCCGGAGCACGCCACCGACTTCGCGTTCGCATCGCTCGCGGAGGAGCGCGGGTTCTTCGGCGCCTCGATCCTGCTCCTCCTCTACCTGCTCGTCGTCTGGCGGGCGCTGAAGATCGTCACGAGCGCGCGCGACCTCTACTGCGCGGTCGTCGCGGGTGCGATCGCGTTCATGTTCCTGTTCCAGGTGTTCGTGAACGCGGCGATGACGATGGGGATCGCCCCGATCACCGGCATCCCGTTGCCGTTCGTCTCCGTCGGCGGCTCGTCGATGATCACGAACTTCCTCGCGATGGGGATCCTCCAGTCGATCCACCTGCGGCGCGTCGGCCGCCGCCGTGCATGAGCCGTAAGACGTCGCCGGCACTCGGGCCGCTCGCGGTCCTGTCGGTGCTGCGGGAGGTGCGGAAGCGCGGCGGCGACGAGCGGCCGCTCGGCGTGGCGGGCGCGCGGGAGCTCGTGCCGCTCCTCGCGCGCGAGCTGCGGACGGGCGGCGAGCCCTCCGCCGTCGTCGAGGGAAGGGTCGAGGACGTGGCGGCGCTCGTGTGGCTCGGGCCGCCCGACGAGGCGCAGCTGCGGGCCGCCGCGCGCGGCGGCGCGCCGATCGTCGCCGTCTCGGAGTCGGAGACGCTGCCCTACGTGCTCGCGACCGACGTCGTCCGCGTGCCGCCCGGACGCGGCTTCCCGGTCGAGGAGATCGCGGCCGCGCTCGCACGCCGGCTCGGCGAGGACGGGACCTCGCTCGCCGCGCGGCTGCCCGTGCTGCGGGCGGCCGTCTGCGACGAGCTGATCCGCTCCTTCGCGAAGCGGAACGGCGTGATCGCGGCCGCCGTCTTCGTGCCCGGCGTCGACCTGCCGGTGCTGACGCTGAACCAGGCTCGGCTCGTCCTCCGGATCGCGCTCGCCCACGGAGAGCACGTGGACCGCTCGCGCGCGCTCGAGCTGCTGGGCGTCGTCGGCGCCGGCCTCGGGTTCCGTGCCGTCGCGCGCGAGCTCCTCGACCTCGTGCCGGTCGCGGGCTGGGCGGTGAAGGGTGCGGTCGCCTACGCGGGCACCCGCGCGGTCGGCGAGGCCGCGGTGCGCTACTTCGAGTCCCGCGCGTCGTAGGTCCGTCCGGTCCGGGTCCTACGCTCCCTCCATCGAAACGGAGGTGATGCCCGCATGGCGCTGACCGGACTGAAGGAAGCGCAGGAGCTGCTCTTGATCGAGGAGGCGGACGCCTGGTTCGAGTACCTCGAGGCGACGCGCGGCCAGTCCACCGGGCGGTACGTCGAGGTCGAGCCGTGGGCCTGGGCGCGCCTCAGCCAGCGGCTGCGGGCGATCCGGACGCGCCGCTCGAAGCTTCGCCCGGCCGCCGAGGCCGCCTAGCCGCACTGATACCCTGCGGGCAGGCCATGCCAAGGCTTTTCCCGCACACACGCGACGCGCGCCCGCTCGAGGCGAGGCTGCGCGCGCGCCGACCTCAGGAGAGAACGTTTGCCACTGCCCTGGTTCCGACGAAAGAAGTCGGAAGATGCGGCGCAGCTCACGAGCGCGCCGGAAGCACCACCCGCAGTTGACGTAGGACCCGTCGCACCTCCGGCCGAACGTGCCGGCGCCGACGGACAAGCGAGCGGCACGCAGGAGCGGAAGCGGCGCCGCGGCACGCGCGGTGGGCGCGGCCGCAAGAAGACGACCGCCGCCGGCTCGACGGCGGGCGCCGACACCGCCGCCGAGGCCGACAAGGACAAGGAGAATGAGAAGCGCGGCGGCGAGCGCAAGCCGCGCCAGTCCGCGTCGCGCCGCCGGACGCCGCCGAAGCGTGCGCCGCTCCCGAAGGCGAAGCGCGAGCTCCTCGTCTCGGTCGACGCGGGCGAGAAGCGCGTCGCCGTGCTCGAGGACGACAAGGTCGCGGAGGTCTACCTCGAGCGGCCGGAGCGGCGGTCGATCGCCGGCAACATCTACCTCGGCGTGGTCGACAACGTGCTGCCGGGGATGGAGGCCGCGTTCGTCGAGATCGGGCTCGAGAAGAACGGCTTCCTCTACGTCGACGAGATCGTCGGTCCCGAGCTCGAGGGCAGGAAGGGCGCCCGGAAGATCCAGGACCTGATCCAGCGCGGCGAGAAGATCCTCGTCCAGGCGGTCAAGGACCCGATGAAGACGAAGGGGGCGCGGCTCACCACCGAGATCTCGCTGCCCGGGCGCTTCGTCGTCTACGTGCCTCACGGAGAGGGGCTCGGCGTCTCGCGCCGCCTCGACGACGACGAGCGCAACCGCCTGAAGGCGATCCTCAAGGAGCACGCGCCGAAGAACGGCGGCGTGATCGTCCGGACGGCTGCCGAGGGGGCCTCTGCCGAGGACATCGAGCGCGACCTCGACTTCCTGCAGCGTCTGTGGAAGTCGATCGAGGCGAAGGCGAAGGACGTGAAGGCGCCGTCGCTCGTCTACCAGGAGGCGGAGCTGCCCCTGCGCGTCGTCCGCGACCTGTTCACCGGCGACTTCGAGCGGCTGCTCGTCGACCACGACCGCACGCACAAGCGGATCGTCGGCTACCTGAAGAAGACGTCGCCGCACATGGTCGAGCGCGTCACGCGCTACAAGGAGCGCGAGACCCTGATGGAGGCCTTCGGCGTCGAGCAGGAGATCCGCTCGACGCTGAGCCGCCGGGTCGACCTCCCGTCGGGCGGCTATCTCATCTTCGACTACGCCGAGGCGTTCACCGTGATCGACGTGAACACCGGGCGTTTCGTCGGATCCCGTTCGAAGAAGTCGGCGGGACGCCTCGAGGACACGATCACGAAGAACAACCTCGAGGCGGTGAAGGAAGTCGTCCGCCAGCTGCGCCTGCGCGACATCGGCGGCATCATCGTCATCGACTTCATCGACATGGCGAGCCCGAAGAACCGTGCCGCCGTGGAGAAGGCGCTCGGCGAGGAGCTGGAGCGCGACCGGACGAAGACGTACGTCGTCGAGATCTCGCCGCTCGGCCTCGTCGAGATGACGCGCCAGAACGTCACCGACGGTCCGCGCGAGGTGATGACGAAGAAGTGCCCGACGTGCGGCGGCGACGGGATCGTCGTCTCCGAGCACACGGCCGCCGTCGACGTCGAGCGCCGCCTGCGCGGGCTCGTCACCCCGGGCTCCCGCGACAAGGCGTTCAAGGTGGAGGTCGCGGCGAAGGTCGCGTCCCTCCTCGTCGGCCCCGCGGGCGTCCGGCTGCGCGAGCTGGAGGAGACGACGAAGCGCCGCTTCTTCCTCGTCGGCAAGGAGGGCGAGCACCTCGACCACTTCCGGGTGCTGGCGCAGGGGACGCTCGAGAAGGTCGCCCCGTCGCTGCCGGTCGAGATCGGCCAGGAGCTCGAGCTGAAGCTCGGCGAGGTCGGGTTGCACGACCCGCACGCCGGGGTCGCGAAGCTCGACGGCGTCAACGTCTCCGTCGCGAACGCCGCGAAGCTCGTCGGCAAGAAGGTGAAGGCCCGGATCGCCGCCGTCGGCGAGGGCGCGGCCTGGGCGGAGCTCGTCGATCCGGTCGAGGTCGCCGACGAGCCGCTGACGGCCGAGGCCGAGGCCGAGAAGCCGACGCGCGCACGCCGCGCGACGACGAGGAAGAAGGACGAGGATGTCCCGGAGGCCGGGTCCGGTGAGCCGGCCGAGGAGCAGGTGCCCGAGGGCGAGGAGGAGACCGAGGCGCCGGACGCGGGTGCGGAGGCGGAGGCGGCGGGCGCGCCGCCGAAGAAGAAGACGCGCCGCGGCTCGCGCGGCGGCCGCGCGCGGAAGAAGAAGACGGCGACCGCGGCCGGCGGCGCCTCGGCTTCCGCCGAGGAGGAGCCGGAGTCCGCCGAGGAGGAGCCGCCCGCCGCGGAGGAGCCGGAGGCCGCCCGGGCCCCCGCGGGCCCCGTGATCCACGTGCCGGACCGCGATCTCGGCGCCGAGCAGGAGCCGGAGGAGCCGGAGGGCGACGGCGGCGCCGCCCCGCCGAAGAAGAAGACGCGCCGGGGCTCGCGCGGCGGTCGCAACCGCCGCAAGAAGACGGCGACGGCGGCCGGCGCCACGACGGCCGTCGCAGAGGCGGAGGCCGACGCGCCCGCCGAGGCGGAACCGCCGGCCGACGAGAACGGCGGCGGCGACGCGTGGGGCTACACGCCGATGAGCGAGTGGGGGTTGGACGACCGCGAGGGCTAGCCGCTACACTGGCGGCCGTTCGCGGGCCTCCCGCCCGCGTTTTTCTGCGTCATGGACTACGCAATCATCCGACTCGGTGGCAAGCAGTACCGCGTGCGCGAGGGCGAGACGCTCGTCGTGGACCGGGTGAAGGCCGACGAGGGCAAGACGTTCACGCCCGACGTGCTGCTCGGCGACGCGACCGTGACGGCGAAGGTCGTCGCCCACGAGCGCGGCCCGAAGATCCGGATCGGCAAGGTCAAGCGGCGGACGGGCTACCGCCGCCACACCGGCTTCCGCGCCGCGACCTCGCGCATCGAGATCTCGCTCGGCGGCGCGAAGAAGGACGCCGCCCCGAGGAAGGCGGCGGAGCCGAAAAAGGCGGCGGAGCCGAAGGCGGCCCCGGAGCCGAAGGCGGCGCCGGCGGACGACCACGTCAAGGGCATGCCGTCGGGCTACGAGGGCATGACGGTCGCGCAGGTCTCCGAGGGGGCGAAGACGTGGAACCGCCCGATGCTCGAGGCGGCCCTGGAGTACGAGCAGGCGCACGCCGCGCGCAAGGGCGCGATCTCGGCGCTCGAGTCTGCGCTGAAGGCGAAGGAGGCGGATTCCTAGTGGCGCACAAGAAGGGCCTCGGCTCCTCGAAGAACGGCCGCGACTCGAACCCCAAGTACCTCGGGGTGAAGATGTTCGACGGCCAGGCGGTGCAGCCCGGCAACATCATCGTCCGGCAGCGCGGGACGAGGTTCCGCCCCGGGCCCGGCACCGAGCTCGGCCGCGACGACACGATCTTCGCGGTTCGCGCCGGCACCGTCTCCTTCCGCACGAGCGGCGAGCGGCGCTTCGTGTCGGTTCTCGAGACCGCCGCGGAGTAGCCGTGTTCAGCGACCGGGCCCGGATTCACGTCCAGGCCGGGAAGGGCGGCGACGGCGGGCTCAGCTTCCGGCGCGAGAAGTTCGTGCCGAAGGGCGGGCCCGACGGCGGCGACGGCGGCCGCGGCGGCGACGTCGTCCTGCGTGCCGACCCGTCGCTGCGCGACCTCTCGTCCCTGCAGCGGCGGCGCTGGATCAAGGCGAGCCGCGGCGAGAACGGCCGCGGCGCCCGCAAGCACGGGGCGGACGGCGAGGACGTGGAGCTGCGCGTCCCGGTCGGCACCCAGGTGTTCGCGGACGACGGCAGCCTCGTCGCCGACCTCGCGCATGCCGGCGCGACGCTCGTGCTCGCACACGGCGGCTCCGGCGGCCGCGGCAACGCGCGCTTCGTCTCGTCCACGCGCCAGGTGCCGCGGTTCGCCGAGGTGGGTCCGCCGGGGGAGGAGCGCGACGTCGAGCTGCATCTCAAGCTGCTCGCGGACGCGGCGCTCGTCGGCCTGCCGAACGCCGGCAAGTCGTCGCTCCTCTCCCGCATCTCGAACGCGCGGCCGAAGGTCGCCGACTACCCGTTCACGACCCTGCAGCCGGTGCTCGGGACGGTCGAGGCGCCGGACGGTCGGCAGCTCGTCGTGGCCGACGTCCCGGGGCTGATCGAGGGCGCGAGCGAGGGCGTCGGCCTCGGCCACGAGTTCCTCGCGCACCTCGAGCGCGCGCGAACGCTCGTGCACGTGATCGACGGGTCGCACGACGCGGACGCCGACTGGCGCACGATCGACGGCGAGCTGACCGCGTACGGCGCGGGTCTCGACGCGCTGCCGCAGATCGTCGTGCTGAACAAGCTGGACCTCGCGCCGGACTCCTCGTTCGGCGTCGACGACCCGCGGATCCTCGCCGTCTGCCGCATCTCGTGCGCCACGGGGGAGGGCCTGGAGGAGCTCCGCCGCCGGCTCTTCGCGCTCGTGCCGGAACCCGAGCCGGAGGAACGGGGGGAGGACGAGCTCGCCGACTTCCTCGTCTACCGTCCGCAGCCGAAGGGGCGCCGCTGGCGGCTGCTCCGCACCGAGAGCGGCTTCCGGGTGCTCGGCACGCCCCCGCCCGAGGAGGAACTCGAGCGGGCCCTGCGCGCCGCCGGCGCGAAGGACGGTGCGACCGTCGAGATCGGCGACGAGGAGTTCGAGCTCGCATAGCGGGCGGGAGGCGATGGTCGGGCTCTACGGAGGCTCCTTCGACCCGCCGCACCGCGGTCACGTCGAGCTCGCGCGGCGTGCGAAGGACGCGCTCGGCCTCGAGCGGCTCGTCGTGCTCGTCTCGGGCGCGCCCGGGCACAAACGCGTCGACACGCCCGTGGACGTGCGCCTCCGGCTCGCGCAGGCGGCGTTCCCGGCCGACGAGGTACTGCTCGACGAGCACGCGCGCACGGTCGACACCCTGCGCGCGCACCCCGAGTGGCAGGGCGGCGTGTTCCTGATCGGCGCCGACCAGTTCTGCGACTTCCTCTCCTGGAAGGATCCCGACGAGGTGCTGCGCCTGACGCGGCTCGCGGTCGCGACCCGGCCCGGCTTCCCGCGCGAGCGCCTCGAGTCGGTGCTCGTGCGGCTCGAGCACCCCGAGCGGGTCCTCTTCTTCGACATCGAACCGACCCCCGTCGCCTCGCGCGATCTGCGCGCGCGGCTCGAGCGCGGGGAGGAGACGGGCGGCGACGTCCCGGCCGCCGTCGCCGAGCTGATCCGCCGCGAGGGCCTCTATCGAGCCCCCGGCGGGTACACTGCGGAAGATTGAGCCCACTCGAACAAGCCCGGCGGATCGCGGCGATCGCCCAGGACAAGCTCGGCCGCGACGTGATCATCCTCGACATGCAGCCCGTCTGCGCGTACACGGACTACTTCGTGGTCGCGACGGGCGGCAACCCGCGCCAGACGAAGGCGATCTGGGACGAGGTGCACGCGCGCCTGAAGAAGGAGAACGGCCTACTGCCGCGCTCCTCGGACGGCGAGCAGGAGGCGACGTGGATCGTCGCCGACTACGTCGACGTCGTGCTGCACGTCTTCACGCCCGAGGCGCGCGAGTTCTACCGCCTCGAGGAGCTGTGGGACGACGTCCCGCAGGAGACGGTCGAAGCGGCCACGGCCTGACGGGACCTGTCGCCTGGGCGGACAACAGTCCGTCCGGTGATGCAGGCACGCTTCGGGTGTGCTGACGACGGACCAGAAGGGCGCGATCGCCGAGCAGGCGGTCGCGCTGCCTCTCACCGGTCGTATGGCGACGGCGAGATCGACGCGATCGCCGCGTACTGTGCCGACACCGACACCTGTTACCTGCTGCCGCACTCGATGTCGGTCGGCCGCGCGGGGGTCTCACTGCGTCTCGGGCCCACACGGAACAACCAGTCGGCGAGGATCAACTGGGCTCGGGATTTCGAGCTCGGAGCTACACTGCAGAGGCTCCGTGGGCCCATAGCTCAGTTGGGAGAGCGACAGTCTGGCAGACTGTAGGTCGCCGGTTCGAGCCCGGCTGGGTCCACCTCCTGAAGCCGCCGCGAGGCGGCTTCGCCGTCCCTCAGTCCCCGGGCGGCCGGACGACGGCGCGGCCGTCGGCCCGCTGGACGACGAGCGGCAGCATGCGCTCCGAGAGGTAGCTCTCGATCGCCGCGATCGCGCCGTTCAGGAGCCGGTCGTGCTCCTCCTCGGCGAACCGCACCTGGAGCGCGCACTCGTCGTCGGCGTCGACGATCTCCGCGTGCATTCCGCACGCCGCGAGCGCCTCGCGCAGGTCGCTGCCGATCCCGCGCCGCGGGATGTCGATCTGGATCGTCTCGCTCATGGCGCACCTATGCCCTGTTAAGCAGGTGTTACGCATCGGGGTTTCCCCTGTCCGGCGCCTCGTGCTCGTCGTCACATCCTGCAATGGCGGGCGAATGGTGGTCGGCGGTGGAGCTGCGACACCTCGTCGCGCTCACGTCCGTGGCGCGGGAGGGCTCGTTCCGCCGTGCCGCGACGAGCCTCGGCTACGTCCAGTCGGCGATCAGCCACCAGATCGCCGCGCTCGAGAGCATCACGGGGCGGCGCCTGATCGAGCGCTCGCGCGGCACGCGGCCGCTCGCGCTCACGCAGGCCGGCGAGATCCTGCTCGCGCACGCCGACGCGGTGATCGCGCGCGTGCGGGCGGCGCAGGCCGACCTCGCCGCGCTCGACGGGAGCGGCGCCGCGGCGCTGCGCGTCGGCGCGACGCCCGACCTGCTCGCGCGGCTCGTCCCCTCGCTCCTCCGGGTCTACGGCGCCGCCGTCTCGTTGCACGAGATGGCGTCGACCGCGTCGGTGCTCGCGTCCGTCGTGCGCGGCGAGCTCGATCTCGCGCTCGCGGAGACGCCGCTGCCGAGGGGGCCGCTCGACGCCGCGGCGCTCTGTGTCGATCCGTTCGTCGCGGTCGTGCAGTCGGGCGCGCCGCTCGCCCGCAGGCGGCGGCCCGTCTCGTGCGAGGAGCTCGCGCGGCTGCCGCTGATCGGGCACGCGCCGTCGCGCGCGCACGTCGAGGAGCAGCTGCGCGCGCAGTCGATCGAGCCGCGGTTCGTGCTCCAGGCCGAGACCGGGGCCGCCGTGCAGGGTCTCGTCGCGGCGGGCCTCGGCGCGGCGGTGCTGCCCCGCGTCGCCGTCGACGACCGGCGGGCGGAGACGGAGGTGCTGCCGCTCGCCGACGGTGTCGTGTCGTCGCGCGCGCTCGCCGTCGTCTGGAGCCGCTCGCAGCCGCTGCGCCGCGACGCCGCCGCCTTCGTCGACGCCGCCCGCGCCGCCTGCGCGCCCGCTCCGGTGCGCGAACCTTCGATCGCCTAGATCGCGCACGTGGATCAAGCGCCGGCCGCGGCGCGTGTACACCGTGAGCGTGCTCCGCTACGTCGTCCGCCGCACCCTCTGGGCCTGCGTCCTCTTCGTCGCGGTGACGCTCGTCACATTCGTGATCTTCTTCGTGATCCCGGCCGACCCGGCCCGGCAGGTGTGCGGTCAGCGCGCCACCGTGCAGTGCATCGAGCGCGCGCGGCACTTCCTGGGGCTCGACCGGCCGATGATCGTCCAGTACAGCCGGTTCCTCGACCGGCTCGTCGTGCACCAGTCGCTCGGCCGCTCGTTCACGAACCGCCAGGACGTCACGCAGGAGGTGCTGCACGCCGCGCCCGTGACGGCGTCGCTCGTCGTCGGGGGTGCCGTCCTCTGGCTGCTGATCTCGGTGCCGATCGGCATCCTCTCGGCGCTGCGGCCACGCTCGCTCCTCGACCGGGTGACGATGGTGTTCGTGCTGATCGGGATCTCGGCGCACCCCGTGTGGATCGGGCTCCTCGGCGCGTACTTCCTCGGGTTCAAGCTCCACCTCGTCCCGATCACCGGCTACTGCGACTTCTTCTCGCCGAGCGGCGACTGCGGCGGGCCGGCGCAGTGGGCGTACCACCTCGTGCTCCCGTGGGCGACGTTCGCGGTGCTCTTCGCCGCGCTCTACGTCCGGATGATCCGCGCGTACACGATGGAGACGCTGAACGAGGACTTCGTGCGCACCGCCCGCGCGAAGGGCGCCTCCGAGGCGCACGTGCTGCGTGTGCACGTCATCCGCAACGCGCTGCTGCCGGTCGTGACGATCCTCGGGATGGACGTCGGGCTCGCGCTCGGTGGCGCGTTCTTCACCGAGACGGTCTACGGGCTGCCGGGCCTCGGCAAGCTCGCGGTCGGGGCAATCGACAACTTCGACCTGCCGACGGTGCAGGGCGTCGTCGTCTTCGCGACCGTCTGCATCATCCTGATCAACCTCGTCGTCGACACGCTCTACGCGTGGGTCGACCCGCGAATCAGGCTGACGTAACCTTCGCGCGCGATGCGCGCAGCCCTCAGGAGCACGTTCTCGATCGTCGCGACCGACCTCGCGACCGGCGAGGTGGGCTGCGCCGTCCAGTCGCGGTACTTCTCCGTCGGCTCCGTCGTCCCGTGGGCGCGCGCCGGCGTCGGCGCCGTGGCGACGCAGGCCGCCGGGGTCGCCGTCTACGGCCGGCGTGTCCTCGACGAGCTCGAGGCCGGCGCGACGCCCGAGGCGGCGCTGGAGCGCGTGCTGGCGGACGACCCGGCGCGCGAGACGCGCCAGCTGGGGGTCGTCACCGCCGAGGGGCTCGCCGCCGCCCACACCGGCGCGGACTGCCTCGACTGGGCGGGGCACCGGCTCGGGCCGGGGTACGCCGTCCAGGGCAACATCCTCGCCGGCGCCGCCGTCGCCGACGAGATGGCACGCGCGTTCGAGGAGACCGCGGGCCCGCTCGCCGAGCGCCTCGTCGCGGCGCTCGAGGCGGGACAGGCGGCGGGCGGCGACCGGCGCGGCCAGCAGTCGGCCGCGCTCGTCGTCGAGCGGGCCGGCGGCAGCGCCGAGTCGATCGAGGGGATCGACCGCATCTGCGACCTCCGCGTCGAGGACCACGAGGAGCCCATCGTCGAGCTGCGACGGCTCGTCGGCATCTGGGGACGCTGGGACGCGCAGCGCCTTGCGCACGGCGCCCACCTGCGGGGCGACGACGGCGCCGCGGCCGACGTGCTGCTCGCGGCGCTCGCGCGCGGAGATGACCCGCTGCTCCTCTACAACCTCGCCTGCTACGAGTCGCTCGCCGGACGGGCCGACGACGCCGTCGCGCACCTGCGCCGGGCCGTGAGCCTCGACGCGTCGTACCGGGCGCTCGCCCGGGACGACCCGGACCTCGAACCGGTGCGCGACCGGCTCACGTCCCTCTGAGGGTTGACGCTTTCGGCGCGGAGTTGGAACAGACACGTGCGCCCCTCGTCCCTACCGTTGCTGTGAAAGGCAACGAAAGGAGGAGCACGTGCGCAAGGCATTCGTCGTCGTCGGCATCGCCCTTGCCCTCGGCGTCTGCGCGGCGACCGCGTCGGCCGGGATTCAGCCCGTCATCTGCGGAACGGCCTGTGACGGCGGGGGAGGCGGCTGGACGGGCTGTACGCAGCTGCGCGTCGACCACGCGGCCGGGCTGCCGTACCTGTCCCACGTCGACCACTTCCTCGTGGTCGGCTACTGCAAGTCGAGAGGCATCATCACGAGCATCTCGATCGCGGCCCACGACTGCTCCGTCGGCGGGCTCGCGTTCTGCCACGTCGGCTCCGCCTGGCAGACGGGCGGCGGCGTCGGCTCCGGCTGGGCGACGTTCGAGGCGCACGCGACGTGGGGGGTGACGGTCGTCCCGCTCTACAACAACAGCGACACGCTCACGCTCACGGTGCCGCTCGGGTGATGCCGCGGTGGGTCGTCGCCACGCTCGTCCTCTGGATCGCCGTCGGCGTCGCGCTGACCGTGCTCCTGCGGCTGACGATGCATTGACGCGTCGGCAGTGACATATCGTCGGGTCGTGGCGCTTCGCCCCACGACCCCCGGCGACCTGCCGGCGCTGCACGCGATCTTCCTCGAGTCGCTCGGCGGCCTCTTCCGCCGCCACGGGTTCGACCCGCCGGCGCGCCCGCTCGCGGTCTTCGCCGCGCTGCAGGAGCACGTGCTGCGCACCGGCGTCTCGCTCGTCGCCGAGGAGGACGGGAAGCCCGTCGCCTTCGCGTCGGCGTGGGCGCGCGGCGGGGACTGGTTTCTCGCGTCGCTCTTCGTCGCCCCCGGCGCGCAGGCGCGCGGGGTCGGGTCGGAGCTGCTCGAGGCGGTGTGGGGCGACCACCCGCGACGGCGCACGATCACCGATGCGATCCAGCCGGTCTCGAACGCGCTCTACGGGCGTCGCGGGCTGCTGCCGGCGACGCCCGTCCTGCGGTTCACCGGCGTTCCCCGCGCGACGGCGCGCGTGGAGGAGATGGACGCCGACCTCGCGGCGGTCGACGCTGCCGCCTACGGCTTCGACCGCGCCGTCGATCACGCGGAGTGGCTGCGCCACGCCGAGCGCGCGACCTGGCCGGGCGCGTACTCGTACCGTTTCCCCGGCGGCGGGATCGGCCCGGTGGCGGGGGAGACCCCGGCGCAGGCGGCGGCGGCGTTCGAGGCGGAGCTCGCGCGTGACGGCGGCCCCGTCTCCGTCCGGATCCCGGCCAGCTCCCGGGCGCTCGTCGAGGTGGCGCTCGCGTCGGGCCTCCGGCTCGACCCGGTGCCGGGGTTCCTCCTCCTCTCGCAGGGGCTCGACCCGCCCGCGGCCCTCGCGATCGCCGGCTACACCCTGTTCTAGGTCCAGGGCGCGGCGGTGTCGTACAATCCCGAGATGTCCGGGCAGGCGTGGGAGCTCGTCTTCATGATGCTCGTGCTGAAGATCCCGATCGTCTACCTGGCGCTCGTCGTCTGGTACGCGATCCGCGCCGAGCCGGAGCCCGGCGAGGAGCAGCGCGAGACCTCGATCTGGCGCCCCTGGCACCGGCCCGAGGAGCCGCGGCCGCGCCGCGGCGGCCCGCACGGCTCGCGCGACGCGGCCCGCGTGTCGAGGTCCCGCCGCGGTAGAGTCGCCGCGTGATCTCGACCCGCCAGACGATGCGCGCCGGCGAGGCGGTCGCCGGCCTCCTCGCGGCCGCGGCGCTGTTCCTCGGCGCCCTGCAGCTCTTCTACCGCCCCTTCCGGCTCGCGCCGGCCGCGCTCGTCCTCCTGCTGGTCGCGACCGTGATGAGCCGCGAGCAGCACGGCCTGATCAGGCTCGCGTTCGCGGTCGTCGGCATCTGCTTCGTCGCCGGCGCGGCGCTCCAGGTGGTCACGCACCACCCGCTCTTCTAGGGAAGGGCTTCGGACATGCCCCTGGTACAACACAGGGGTGAGCTCGCACGACGTCGACGGCCTGAACGCCGGCTACGCGCGCGCGCTGCTCGACGAGTACCTCGAGAACCCCGAGGCGGTGCCGTCCGAGTGGCGCGCGCTCTTCGAGAGCGGCGACTCGGCTCTCGTCGCGACCCATCCCGGGATCGCGCGGCTGCTCGAGAAGCTCCCCCGCGAGGACGGCGGAAACGGGCACGCGGCCGTCGCGCCGCCCGCGCCCGCGGCGGCGCCGGACGCCGAGCTCCTCGGCGGCGTCGCGGCGGCGATGGCCCTGGTGAAGGCGCACCGCACGCACGGGCACCTCGCGGCGCGGCTCGACCCGCTCGGCTCGGAGCCGGTCGGCGACCCGTCGCTCGAGCCGATGCGGCTCGAGCCGCGGCTCACCCCCGAGCTGCAGGCACGCATCCCGGCGTCCGTCCTGCGCGTCCACGTCCCCGGCGAGACGCTCGCCGACGTCCTGCCGCAGCTGGCGGAGACGTACTGCGGGACGATCGCCTACGAGATCGAGCACCTCTCCGACCACCAGCAGCGTGTCTGGCTGCGGCAGGCGATCGAGTCCGGCCGCTACCGCGCGCCGCTCGCGGCCGACGAACGGATCGCACTCTTCCGCCGGCTCTGCGAGGTGGAGGGGATGGAGCGCTTCCTGCGCAAGCGGTTCCTCGGCCAGAAGCAGTTCTCGCTCGAGGGCCTCGACGTGATGATCCCGATGCTCGACGAGACGATCCAGCTCGCCGCCGAGGCAGGCGCTCACGACGTCGTGCTCGGAATGGCGCACCGCGGTCGCCTGAACGTGCTCGCGCACACGATCGGCATGCCCTACGAGTACATCCTGCGCGAGTTCGAGGGTGAGCGGACGATCGAGGCCGTCGCCGCCGACCCCGAGGGCGGCACCGGCGACGTCAAGTACCACCTCGCAGCGCACGGCACCCGCACGACGGCGAGCGGCAAGATCGGCGTCCGCCTGGTCGCCAACCCGAGCCACCTCGAGGCCGTCAATCCCGTCGTCGAAGGACGCACGCGTGCGGAGCAGACCGACCGCTCGACGCGCAACGGCGCGCACGACCCGAGTGTCGCGCTGCCCGTGCTCCTGCACGGCGACGCGGCATTCGCCGGGCAGGGGATCGTCGCCGAGACGTTCAACCTGCACGATCTCGAGGGCTACTCGACGGGCGGCACACTGCACCTGATCACGAACAACCAGGTCGGGTTCACGACCGACCCTGCGGAGGGCCGGTCGACGCGCTACTCATCCGACCTCGCGAAGGGGTTCGACGTACCGATCGTCCACGTCAACGCCGACGACCCCGAGGCCGCGGTGTCGGCCGTCCGCCTCGCGATGGCGTACCGGCGCCGCTTCGGCCAGGACGTGGTGATCGACCTCGTCGGTTACCGCCGCTTCGGCCACAACGAGCAGGACGAGGCCGCGTACACGCAGCCCGTGATGGTCGAGCAGATCAACGCGCACCCGTCCGTGCGCGAGGTGTACCAGGCGCAGCTCGTCGCGGAGGGCGTCCTCACGGCCGAGGAGGCGGAGGCCTACGTGGCCGAGGTCGAGACGGCGCTGCGCTCGGCGCACGAGCGGCTCCGCGCCTCGTTCGGCGGCGGGGCGAAGGTGGAGCACGACGGGTCGATCCCGCGCGCCTCGGCCGCCGACGTCGTCACCGCGGTCGCCGGCGACCGGCTGCGCCGCCTGAACGAGGAGCTCCTCCGGACGGCCGAGGGGTTCACGGTCCACCCGAAGCTCGCGCGCCAGCTCGAGCGCCGCCGCACCGCAATCGAGGAGGGCGGCATCGACTGGGGCCACGCCGAGTCGCTCGCATATGCCTCGCTCCTGCTCGACGGCATCCCCGTGCGCCTCACCGGTCAGGACTCGCAGCGCGGAACGTTCTCGCAGCGCCACCTCGTGCTGCATGACGCGCACACCGGCGAGACGTACACGCCGATGCAGCACCTCGACGAGGCGACCGCCTCCTTCGAGGTCTACAACTCGCCGCTCTCCGAGTACGCGTGCCTCGGCTTCGAGTACGGGTACTCGGCGGCCGCGCCGGAGGCGCTCGTCCTCTGGGAGGCGCAGTACGGCGACTTCGCGAACGGCGCGCAGATCGTGATCGACCAGTTCATCTCCTCCGGCCTCTCGAAGTGGCGCGAGACGTCGCGGCTGACCCTGCTCCTGCCGCACGGCTACGAGGGCAACGGCCCGGAGCACTCGAGTGCGCGGCTCGAACGCTTCCTCCAGCTCGGCGCGCAGGAGAACATCCGCGTGGCGAACTGCACGACCGCGGCGCAGTACTTCCACCTCCTCCGCAGGCAGGCGCTCGACGCCGTCGCCCGGCCGCTCGTCGTCGTCACGCCGAAGGGCCTGCTGCGCCTGAAGGAGGCCACCTCGACGCTCGCCGACCTTGCCGACGGCGCGTTCAGGCCCGTGATCGACGACGCCCGCGCCGACAAGGACGGCGTGCGGCGCCTCGTTCTCTGCGCCGGCAAGGTCTACTACGACATCGTCGGCCACTCCGAGCACGACGCGGCCGCGGCCGTCGCGGTGGCGCGGATCGAGCAGCTCTATCCGTTCCCGACCGAGGCAGTCGCCGCCCTCGTCGCCGCGTATCCCACCCTCGACGAGGTCGTCTGGGCGCAGGAGGAGCCGCAGAACATGGGCCCCTGGCGCTCGATCCGCCACCGGCTCGAGGAGGCGGCCGCCGGCCGCCCGCTGCGGTTCGTCGGGCGCCCGTGGCGCGCCAGCCCCTCGGAGGGGTACCCGACGGCGCACCTGATCGAGCAGGACCGGATCGTCCGCCAGGCGCTCGCGCCCGACGGGCCGGGCTAGGGCCGCCGCCGCGCGCGCTGCGCGCGCAGGGCCTGCTTCGCGAGCCGCGGGCCGTGGCGGCGGAGCTGCTGGGCGAGGAACCGCCGCTGTTTCGGCGGCAGCCGCCGCCAGATGTCCCACGCCGTCAGCGCGACGCCGACGGGGCCGACGCGACGGATGAACCTTGGCCGTGCCACACGGACATTCTGTCAGGATCGTCTACACTCCCGCGCCGGGGAGTTATGGCGTCGGAGCAGGAGGATTCCATGGCCGTCGACACCTCGTCGATGTTCGCTCAGGTGATCCAGGACCATCTCGAGTTGAAGCGCAGGAACGCGGCGCTCGAGCACGAGATGCCCATCGAGAAGTACATGACGGACGATCCGTTCGAGAACCATCCGCTCTTCAAGACGGAGGAGCAGGCGCGGATCGAGGACACGATGGACGGGGTCGTCGGCATCGAGGCGGAGGAGACCTCGCTGGACTGGCCGTCGACGGAGGACACGTTCATCGACGCGCCGACGATCGTCGACGCGGCCACGGAGGAGGCCGCGGCGCCCGTGGATCCCGACGCGCCGTCCGACGAGAACCTCTGGTCGCGCTCGCGCGACTTCGACTGGGGCGACTAGCTCGCCGCGGTCGTCACGGCTGGCTCAGCCGTGACCAGACGTTGTCGAGCATCCGCTTGACCGGCCAGAAGGTGGCGGAGCCGCCGAAGTCGAGCGTGCCCGCCGCGAAGACCTTCGCCCCCGCCGGGGTCTCGTAGTACGTCATCTGCGCCGTGATGCCTGCGCCGAAGAGATCAGGGATCTGGGCGAGCACGAGCGTGCCCGGCGGCGACTGCGGCGTCGTCGCGTCGATCTCGATCCCGTAGCCGCCCACGAACTGCCCGAAGGTGGAGCCGTCGCCGAGGCCGGTGCCCGACCACAGCCACGGTGCCGTCGTCGCGCTCCCGACGACGAAGAGCCCCTGCCGCTGGCCGTCGTCGTTCGCCCGGTACTGGACCCCGATCAGCCGCGCCTCCGGCCGTCCGGCGTCCCGCCACATGGCGATCTTCCGCAGCACCTGCCCCTTCTTGTCGACCTTCCAGAAGAAGTTGTTCGCCGACAGGAACATGAGGTTGCCGCCGAGGTCTCGGAAGCGTTCGATCACGTCGTACTCGTGGGAGGTCACGTACTCCTCGTGCCCCTCGAACACGATCAGGTCGTAGGCGCGCGCGAAGTCGTCGCCGGTCGCGATCGAGTCGAAGTCGGAGTCGGAGATGAACTCGGCGCTCTTCCCGGACCAGTAGAACCAGTGCAGGAAGGGAAGGTCGTAACGGTAGAAGCGCGGCGGCGCGCCGCGCGCGGTGTAGACGCGCGAGAGGTCGACCGTCCGGTTCGGCGGGCCGGCGTACCAGGTGTTCCCGTAGCCGTCCCCGTCCGGGTCCTGGAAGTTGTACGCCTGCCACGTGTTCGTCGGCAGGACGACCAGCGTCCGGCTGGTCTGTCCGAGCACCGCGGGTCGCACGACGAACGGCGCGTACCCGACGCGGCCGTCCGGCGCGCCGAACTGGACGTAGTAGAGGCCGCTGACGACGTTCGGGACGTGGAAGTCGATCGTGTGCGGCGTGCTCCGCCACGCCGACCAGTCGATCGTGCTGGAGGTCTCCGGGACCTCCACCCCCGCCATCTGGTTGTCGGCGTACGTGACGACCTGCTCGGGGCCCGACTGGAACAGCTTCACCGTCAGGGACGGCGCGTCCGTCGCGACGCGGATGTGCGCGAGCTCGCCGGGGAGGTAGTTCGGCTTCGTGAAGGCGGCGTCGATGCCCTGGAGGCGCACGACGGGGCCCCTCGCGTGACGGCCCACGAACGCGTTCGGCGAGCCGTAGACGATCGTGTTGCCGAGCCGGTCGACGGCGGTGAGCCGGATCAGGTACGTGCGCGGGTTCAGGTTCGGCGCCGGGGTCCACACGAACTGGTGGAAGCCGCGACCGAAGGCCTGGGTGACCGTGTAGACGACCTTCGGCACCTTGACGGTTCGGGTCACCTCCATCGTCACCGTCGCCGACTCGTGCAGGCGGAAGCTGACGTTCGCGTGGTCGCGGAACCCGTCGCCGTTCGCGCTCACGGTCGTCAGCAGCGGCCCGTCGCCCGCGAACGGAGTCGACCCGTTGTCGACCGTCAGGTCGAAGAGCTTCGGCGGGTGCGAGTCGATCCGGAGCGGCGCCGTCGCGAGCACGCTCGAGCGGTAGACCAGCCGCACGAGGTACGAGCCGTCGCGAACGCGCCTGCCGCCGATCCGCCCGTCCCAGCCGAAGGAGAGGGTCGTGCGGCGGGATGGGCGCGTGATCCAGCCGACCCGCCGGCCGCTCCGCGTGGCCAGCTGGATCCCGAACTGGCGCTCGACCGTCAGCTGCGCCGAGATGCGCAGGGTCGCGTGGCGCGGCGAGAAGTCGCGCGGCGCGACCACGAGCTTCGCGGCATGCGCCGGCGCGGCGACGGCGAGCGCCGCGAGCACGACGAGGACGACCCAGCCCACGGCGCTGAAGGGTAGCCGTCGGCCCCGACTACGTCGTCCGAGCCTCCAGCTCGTTCGCCTTGTGGCTCAGCGCCGCGAACCCCGCCTGCAGCCAGTCGTTGACCCCTGCGGCGGCGAGCGTCCACGTCAGCACCCGGCCGAACCGCGGGAAGAGGATATGCGTCGCCGCCAGGGCGCCCGCCACCCACGTGCCGACGCAGCGCGAGCACGTGACGAGCTCGCCGACCGCCTGGCGGACATCCCCGGTGGCCACCGGCTCCTCGCCGCCGCCGTGCGCGTCGCCCTCGACGAACGGTTCGCGCAGGAAGCTCGTCACCTCGTCGCGGCTGATCGTGCGGGCGGCCTTGAACGTCGCGGCGCCGAGCACGGCGAGGTCGAGCGCGGTGTGGTCCCTCGGGTCGCGCCCGAGCACGCGCGCGAGCCCTCCGGCGAGCGCGAGCCCGCCCACGAAGGTGCCCATGATCCCTGCGTACGCCGCGTACGGCGGTCTCGTCGACGAAGCCATGCCGGATACCCTGTCCCTGCCGTGCCGCCGCTCAAAACATCCGCCGCCTACGTGCCGACCGGCGACCAGCCCGGCGCGATCGCGACGCTGGCGGACGGCGTGCGCGCGGGCGAGCGGTACCAGACGCTCCTCGGCGCGACCGGCACGGGCAAGACGGCGACGATGGCGTGGATCATCGAGCAGGTCCAGAAGCCGGCGCTCGTGATCGCGCACAACAAGACGCTCGCCGCCCAGCTCTGCAACGAGTTCCGTGAGTTCTTCCCGGACAACGCCGTCGAGTACTTCGTCTCGTACTACGACTACTACCAGCCCGAGGCGTACGTCCCGCAGGCCGATCTCTACATCGAGAAGGACAGCTCGCGGAACGACGACATCGACCGCCTGCGGCACGCGGCGACGTCGAGCCTCCTCTCGCGCCGCGACACGATCATCGTGGCGTCCGTCTCCTGCATCTACGGGCTCGGGTCGCCGGAGGAGTACGAGAAGAAGATCGTCTTCCTCGACGTCGGCGAGGAGACGGACCGCGACCTCGTCCTGCGGAAGCTGATCGACATCCAGTACGTCCGCAACGACACGCTGCTCGGACGCGGGCGCTTCCGCGTCAAGGGCGACGTCGTCGAGATCCAGCCGTCGCACTCCGAGACGGCGTACCGCGTCTCGTTCTTCGGCGACGAGGTGGAGCAGATCTCGCACTTCGACCCGCTCACCGGCGAGGTGCTCTCGAAGCTCGAGCACATCACCGTCTTCCCGGCGACGCAGTACGTCACGTCGAAGCCCACGATCGACCGCGCGCTCGGCGAGATCCGCCACGAGCTCGAGGAGCAGGTCAAGCTGTTCGAGTCGAAGGGGATGATGCTCGAGGCGCACCGGATCCGGCAGCGCACCGAGTACGACATGGAGATGATGCGCGAGCTCGGGTTCTGCAACGGAATCGAGAACTACTCGCGCATCCTCGACGGCCGCCCCGCCGGCTCCGCGCCGCACACGCTGCTCGACTACTTCCCGTCCGACTTCGTCGTCTTCGTCGACGAGTCGCACCAGACGGTTCCCCAGATCGGCGGCATGTACGAGGGCGACCGCTCGCGGAAGCAGACGCTCGTCGACTTCGGCTTCCGACTGCCGAGCGCGCTCGACAACCGGCCGCTCCGCTTCGACGAGTTCCTCGAGAAGGTGCCGCAGCTCGTGTTCGTCTCCGCGACGCCCGGTGCGTGGGAGCTGCGCCAGTCGACGCGGGTGGCGGAGCAGCTGATCCGGCCGACCTACCTCGTCGACCCGGAGGTGGAGCTGCGGCCGACCCGCAACCAGATCGACGACCTCCTGAACGAGATCCGCCGCCGGGAGGAGAAGGGCGAGCGCGTCCTGGTCACGACCCTGACGAAGAAGATGGCCGAGGACCTGACCGACTACCTCCTCGAGGCGGGGGTGAAGACCCGCTACCTGCACAGCGAGGTGGACACGCTCGAGCGGATCCAGATCATCCGCGAGCTCCGCCTCGGCGAGTACGACGTGCTCGTCGGCGTGAACCTGCTCCGCGAGGGGCTCGACCTGCCCGAGGTGTCCCTCGTCGCGATCCTCGATGCCGACAAGGAGGGCTTCCTGCGCGGCAAGACGGCGCTGATCCAGACGATCGGCCGCGCGGCGCGCAACGTCGAGGGCAAGGTGCTGATGTACGCCGACAAGCAGACGGAGGCGATCAGGGGCGCGATCGACGAGACGAACCGGCGCCGCGCCGTCCAGCTCGCCTACAACGAGGAGCACGGTGTGCAGCCGCTCTCGATCACGAAGGGCGTCTCGGACATCGCCGAGTTCCTCGCGCTCGAGCAGCCGCACGTGCCGACCTCGCGCCGCCGCCGCGGCGACAAGGCCGAAGGCATGAACCGCGAGGAGCTCGAGAAGCTGCTCGTCACGCTCGAGGAGGAGATGTTCCAGGCGGCGGAGGAGCTGCGGTTCGAGTACGCCGCGAAGCTCCGCGACGAGATCAAGGAGATCCGGCGCGACCTGACGGCGCTGGCGGAGGCCCCGGCGTAGCCGGGCTGCGAGCGGGCAGTGACCCTCGGCACCGTGATCGCGATCCTCGTCTCCGGGTTCATCACCGGCGGACTCGCGCGCCTCGCGATCCCCGGCCCCGACCCGATGCCGCTCTGGCTCACGATCGCGATCGGCCTGACCGGCTCGATCCTGGGAGCGGTGATCGGCGACCAGATCTCGCACGACAACGGCTACCTCGTCTCGTTCCTCTCCTTCGGCGTCGCCATCTCGCTCGTCGCCGCATACCGCCGCTACGTGCAGCACCGGCCCGTCTTCGGACCGGGCGCGCTCGCGTTCCCGGAGAAGGGTCTCGGCGTCGAGCAGCAGCGCGAGCGGCTGAAGAAGCTCGGCATCGACCCGACCGCGCTCGCCCCCGACCCGAAGAAGCTCGAGCGGGCACGCCTCGACGCCGCGCTGCAGGAGCTCCACCGGGCGGGGCTCCTCACCGAGGAGGAGCTCCGGGCGAAGCGGGCGCGGCTCGACGAGTCCCTCTAGTTTCGCGTGGTTCCCGGGCGGCTAGATCCGCCCCATGGAATGGGTCTGGTTGATCATCGTCGGCGCCATCGTCGGTGCGCTCGGGCGGCTGTTCCACCCGGGGCCCGACCCGATGGGCTGGATCGTGACGATCGTGCTCGGCATCGTGTCGCTGATCATCGGCGGCGTGATCGCGAACGGCTTCTGGGCGTTCGTGATCGGCGTGGTCATCGCCATCGTCCTCACGGCCGTCTACGGCCGCGTGATGGCGAACCGCTCGCCGAGGACGGCCTAGAGGGAGTCGACGAAGAGGGGCTCGCGGCCGCGCGGGAAGGTTCGCGTCGCCGTGAGCCCCCAGTCGTCGTCGCGCCAGATGTACGTGTCCACGCGCAGCGTCCGCTCGCCCGCGTGGTAGGCGACGCAGCCGCGCGCCTCGCCGCGGCGCTGCGGGCGCGGCTGCCCCAGCCCCGGGGCGATCGAGACGACCACACCGCGGGCGTCCCCGGTGATCACCTCGAACTCGTGGCGCTCGCTCACCGCGCCCTGGTGCACGTGACCGCCGACGATCAGCTCCGCTCCCGAGTCGACGAGGGCGGCGAGCACGTGGTTTCGCCGCGCGACCGGCTTCTTCCGGCTCCGCCAGGGCGCGCCGATCATCTGGTGGTGGAGGACGACGACGCGGAGCGCCCCCGGCGCCGCGTCCCGCAGGCGCGCGAGGGCGCGCGCGAGCTGCCGGTCGCCGACGCCGCCGGACTGGTGGCGCCACGGCCGCACGGAGTTGACGCCGACCACGTGCGCGTTCGGCCCGGCGTGCAGAGGCTCGTCGGTGCCCCACTCGCGGCGGAACTCCCGCCACGGGCTCGTGAACCGGCTCGGGAACGTGTAGGGGATGTCGTGGTTGCCGGGGACGGCGAGCACCGGGAGCCCGAGCCGGCGCAGGAAGGCCGCGGCCCGCATGTGCTCGTCGCGGCGCCCGCGGTGCGTCAGGTCGCCGCTCGCGATCAGGAGCTCCGGCTCGATCCGGTCGCGCAGCGCTGCCAGGGCCCGCTCGAGCACCGGATCGTCCCGCGCGCCGAAATGGAGGTCGGAAACGTGCAGGATGCGAGTAGCCACCGGCGAAGCAGGCTATACAGTGAGTGCAATGCCCGATGAGCAGACGACCGAGATCTTCGACGACCTCTACCTCGGGCTCCGGGCGGGCGGCGCCATGCGCAAGCAGCGCCGCGGCGAGCCGCTGACGGCCGAGGAGCGCGAGGCGCTCGGGCGCTGGCAGCGCCTCTCGGCCTGGCGCAAGGGCGTCGCCATCGGCGGCTTCGCCGTCGGCACGTTCGGCCTCGGCTTCACGCTCGGCGGTCTCGTCTTCGGCCGTTGGCGCCCGTCGCGGTAGTCCGCGGCGACATCACGGCCGAGCCGCGGTTCGTGCTCTGCGACGAGCGGGCCTACGAGGCGTTCGCGGCCGCGGCTGCCTCCTGAGCGCGCTGCGTCGAGAGCGCGAAGACGCCGACGAGGGCGGCGAGCGCGGAGGCGCCACCGGCGATCCACAGCGTCCCGCGGCCTCCGAGCGTCGAGACGAGCACGGCGCCGCCGCCGAGCGCGGCGAGCTCGGCGGTGTTCCGCAGCCCGTTGAAGGCGGCGAAGGCGCGGCCGTGCCGGTCGGGATCGACGCGCTGGTGGATGAGCGTCCTGAAGCCGGTGTTCTTCAGACCGTGCCCCATGCCCCCGATCGTCCAGCAGACGGCCATCACCGCGTAGAGCTGCCAGAACGGCGCCGCGAACTTCGCGAGCCCCTGCACCGCGGCCGCGAGCAGCGTGACGGTCGCGACGGCGGTCACCGGCACGCGGTGGGAGAGCAGGTTCGACGCGGCGATCATGCCGACCGCCCAGAGCGTGAGCACGCAGCCGAACGCGAACCGGCCGACGCCGAGCGAGTCGGCCGCGTACGCGAAGTCGCCCGGAATCGACGCCGACATGAAGACGAGCCCGATCGCGCCCGTCCCCATCGTCACCGCGAGGACGCGCTCCGAGAAGAGGAGCGCGAGCCCGTCCCGCGCCCGCGGCTTCGCGGCGCCGGCGTGGCTCACGCGGCGGCGCACCGGCAGGGTCGCCAGCACCGCGCCGATCACGAGGAAGGTCGCCGCGTCCGCGAGCATCGCCCAGCGGGTCCCGGCGCCGCCGGCGACGAGCCCGCCGATCGCCGGGCCCGCCACGAACCCGATGCCGCGCATCGACTCGACGAGGCCGTTCGCGCGCCCGATCCGCCGTGAGCCGGCGAGCAGCGGGACGAGCGCGAACTCCGCGGCGCTCGAGACCGCGACGCCGATTCCGAGCAGGACCGCGAGCGCGAGGATCTGCGCCAGCGATCCCGCGAACGCGAGCACGGCGGCGACGAGCGCCTGGAAGAGCGCCGACCAGATGGCGAGCGTGCGCGTCTCGAGCCGGTCGACGAGCACGCCGACGTGGCCGGAGAGCAGCGCGAGCGGAGACCAGAGGCAGATCAGGAGGAGCGCGACGCCGCCCTTCCACATGTCGTTCGCACGGAAGCCGAGCGCGATCACGGCCACCCAGTCGCCGACCGCCGACACGGCGATCGCGCCCGCGACGACCCTCAGGTCGCGGTCGCGTGTGGTCATCCTTCGGACTCGCGGGCCGAGAAGAGCACGGCCGGCACATCCTCCTCCGCGGGGTCGACGTCGCGCAAGACGACGTCGAACACCGTCACGACGACGGCGGCGATGGGCACCGCGAACAGCACCGCCCAGCCGCTGAACAGAATCCCGACCGCGGTGACGGAGACCAGGACGAGGAGCGGCGAGAGCCCGACGGCGTCGCCGAGGATCTTCGGCATCACGAGGTAGTCCTCGAGCAGCCGCACGCCGACCACGCACGCCACCGCGAGGACGGCCACGTGCAGCGACGCCGTGAAGCCGACCGCGACGGCGAGTGCCCCGGCCGCGAGCGGCCCGATCACCGGCACGACCTCGACGAGGCCCGCGAACGAGCCGACGAGGAGCCAGTACGGCTCGCCGATCGCCCAGAAGAGGAGCGACAGCACCGTGCCGACGAGGAGGATCAGCAGGAGCTGCCCGCGCACGAACGCGCCGAGCTTCGCGTCGATCAGGTCCCACGTGTCGCGCACGACCTTGCGCCGCGGTCGCGGCAGGAGCGAGCAGACCAGGTCGATCGTCCGGTCGCGCTCGAAGATCCAGTAGGCCGCGGCCGCGAACGTGAAGAAGATCCCGACGACGACCTCGAATGCCTTGACGCCCCAGTTCGCGGCCGGCTTCACGAGCTCGCTCCGCTTCGGCAGATGCTCGAGCCGCTTCTGCAGGGCGGCGAGCACCTGGTGCTTCACGCCCTTCGAGTGCGTCTTCGCGCGCTGGATCTCGGCCTTGCCCTGCGGGCTCAGCGCGTGGTTGACCTGGTCGAGCGCGCGCGGGACCGCGAACGCGAGGCCGACGGCGATCACTCCGAGGACGAGGAGGTAGTGGACCGCGAGGCCGGCTCCGCGCGGCACGCGCCGGCGCTCGAGCCAGTCGATGCCCGGGCGCATCGCCGCCGCGAGGATGAACGCGAAGAAGAGGAGCCCGAGGACGAGCTTGAGCTTCCAGAGCGCGAGCGCCGCGACGACGATCCCGCCGCCGACGAGCGTCGCGACTGCCGCCTTCTTCGCCGTCTCGGTCATCGCGCCGATCTTCCCGCGTCGCACCGCGACGGAACAAGTCCGCAGGGCTATACGAACGTACGTTCGCGCGGTATCATGGCCGTTCCATGGCAGCCGACGAGCTGGTCGTCCACGGCGCCCGGGAGCACAACCTGAAGGACATCACGGTCCGGCTCCCGCGGAACGCCCTCATCTGCATCACGGGCCTCTCCGGCTCCGGCAAGTCGAGCCTCGCCTTCGACACGATCTACGCCGAGGGCCAGCGCCGCTACGTCGAGTCGCTCTCCGCGTACGCGCGCCAGTTCCTGCAGATGATGGAGAAGCCGGACGTCGACTCGATCGACGGCTTGAGCCCCGCGATCTCGATCGACCAGAAGACGACGTCGCGGAACCCGCGCTCCACCGTCGGCACGGTCACCGAGATCTACGACTACCTCCGCCTGCTCTACGCGCGGGTCGGCCGTCCCCACTGCCCGGTCTGCGGCCGCCCGATCGCGGGCCAGTCGATCGACTCGATCGTCGAGCAGATCCTCCAGCTGCCGGACGGGACGCGGTTCACCGTCAACGCGCCCGTCGTCCGCGACCGGAAGGGCGAGTACAGAGACCTCTTCGAGGAGCTCCGCAACGAGGGCTTCACGCGGGTGAAGGTCGACGGGGCGCAGCACCTGCTCGAGGAGGCGCCGGCGCTCGACAAGAAGTTCAAGCACACGATCGAGGTCGTGGTCGACCGCCTCGTCATGAAGGAGGACCTGCGCACGCGCCTGACGCAGTCGGTCGAGACCGCGGCGATGCTCGCCGAGGGACTCGTCGTGGTCGACCAGGTGGACACGGGGGAGGCGACGACCTACTCCCAGAACTTCGCCTGCCCCGAGCACGGCGTCTCGCTGCCCGAGCTCCAGCCGCGCGTCTTCTCGTTCAACTCGCCGCACGGGGCGTGCCCCCGCTGCACCGGGCTCGGCGCGCAGCAGGAGATCGACCCGGACCTGCTCGTGCCCGACCCGTCGCTCTCGATCGACGACGGGGCGCTCGTGCCGTGGGCGGTCGGGGGCTCCGGCTTCTACGAGTCGGTGATCCAGGCGATCGCCGACCGCTACGAGATCCCCACCGACATCCCGTGGCGCGAGCTCTCGACACCGCAGCAGGACCGGTTCCTCTACGGCACCGAGGGCGACAAGGTCTACGTCCAGTACCGAAACCGGATGGGCCGCAGGCGGTCGTACATGATCGCGTTCGAGGGGATCGTCTCCTCGCTCCAGCGGCGCTACCGCGAGACCGACTCGAGCTCGCAGCGCGAGCGGATCGAGGAGTACATGGCGTTCCGTCCGTGCCCGGTCTGCAAGGGCGCCCGTCTCAAGCCGGAGGTGCTCGCGGTCACCGTCGGCGGCCGCAACATCCACGAGTTCACCAAGCTGTCGATCACGGCGGCGCTCCGGTTCACCGCCGACCTCGGGCTGACCGAGACGGAGGAGCTGATCGGGCACCGGATCGTCAAGGAGATCCGCGAGCGGCTGACGTTCCTCGACGACGTCGGCGTGGGGTACCTGAACCTCGACCGCGCGAGCGCGACGCTCTCCGGCGGCGAGGCGCAGCGCCTGCGGCTCGCGACGCAGATCGGGTCGCAGCTCGTCGGCGTGCTCTACATCCTCGACGAGCCGTCGATCGGGCTCCACCAGCGCGACAACGACAAGCTGATCGGGACGCTCGAGCGGTTGCGCGACCTCGGCAACACGGTCGTCGTCGTCGAGCACGACGAGCAGATGATGCGCAGCTCCGACTGGCTCGTCGACATGGGCCCGGGGGCCGGGGAGCACGGCGGCCACGTCGTCGCCGAGGGCACGGCGGCGAAGGTGATGCGCAACAAGAAGTCGATCACCGGTCAGTTTCTCGCGGGCACCCGGGGCATCGCGGTGCCGGAGCGGCGGACGGAGGACTACGGGACGTTCACCGTCTTCGGGGCGGCCGAGCACAACCTGAAGGGGATCGACGTCGAGTTCCCCGTCGGGAAGTTCGTCGCCGTCACCGGGGTCTCGGGCTCCGGGAAGTCGACGCTCGTGAACGAGATCGTCTACAAGGCGCTCGCCAACCAGCTGCAGCGCATGCGCACGAGGCCGGGCGCCCACAAGGGCGTGGAAGGGATCGAGGTGTTCGACAAGGTGATCGAGATCGACCAGCGCCCGATCGGGCGGACGCCGCGCTCGAACCCGGCGACCTACACCGACCTCTTCACGCACATCCGCGAGCTCTACTCGCTGACGCCGGACGCGAAGGTGCGCGGCTACAAGCCGGGTCGGTTCTCGTTCAACGTCAAGGGCGGCCGGTGCGAGACCTGCAAGGGCGACGGCCAGATCAAGATCGAGATGCACTTCCTGCCGGACGTCTACGTCCCGTGCGAGACGTGCAAGGGCAGGCGCTACAACCGCGAGACCCTCGAGGTTCGGTTCAAGGGGAAGACGATCGCGGACGTGCTCGAGATGTCGGTCGAGGAGGCGCTCAGGTTCTTCGCCAAGATCCCGAAGATCCGCCGGCGTCTCCAGACGCTCCACGACGTCGGCCTCGACTACATGACGCTCGGGCAGCCGGCCACGACGCTGTCCGGCGGCGAGGCGCAGCGCGTCAAGCTCGCCGCCGAGCTGTGCAAGGTCGCGACGGGCCGCACGCTGTACATCCTCGACGAGCCGACGACGGGCCTTCACTTCGCGGACATCGAGAAGCTGCTCGAGGTGCTGCAGCGCCTCGTCGACGGCGGCAACACGGTGCTCGTGATCGAGCACAACCTCGACGTGATCAAGCAGGCCGACCACCTCGTCGACCTCGGCCCCGAGGGCGGGGAGGCCGGCGGTGAGATCGTCGCCGCCGGCACGCCCGAGGAGGTGGCGCAGGTCGAGGCGTCCTACACGGGCCGCTTCCTGCGCGCGCTCCTCGAACGCACGGCCGTCGCCGCGTGATCCGCGGGTGAACTGGCGCTCGAAGCGGTCGGTCGTGCTGCTCGTGGCCGCCGTCTGCGCCGTCGTCTTCGCGGCCGGGATGGCGGCGGCCTGGCACAACCGCCACGAGACGATCTGCCGCGACGGCAGGCCGCCGGCCTCGCAGCGCGGCGGGCTGCTCGGCCAGATCGTCTACCGCTGCCACGACGGGCAGCTCGTGACCACGCCCGGGTAGAACTCGACGCGTGCGCGACTGGTGGCTGAGAGCGCTGCTCGTCCTGCAGCGGCCGAGACCCGTGTTCGTCGCGCTGCGCGACGACTCCAGGGAGTCGCTCGGCGACCGGGCCGAGCCGATCCTCGCGATCACGTGGCTCGCGGGCATGGCCGCGATCCTCGTCGACGCCGCCGGCTACCTGAACGACCCGAGCCGCGACTGGCTCGACCTCGCGGTCTGGGTGTTCCTCGCAGGCGGGATCTACGCGTTCTTCGGGTACTTCGTCCTCGGCGCGATCCTGCACGGCAGCGTGAAGGCGCTCGGCTCGCAGGGGACGTACCGCCGGACGCGGCACGTGCTCGCCTTCGCAGCGACGCCGGTGGCGCTGTCGCTCGTCCTCTGGCCCGTGAAGCTCGCGCTCTACGGCGAGGACTGGTTCCGCACCGGCGGCCGCGACACGGGCGGCGGCGGGCTCGCGTTCGACCTGCTCACGTACGGGTTCCTCCTCTGGGCGGCGGCCCTGCTCGTGATCGGCGTGCGTGCCGTGCACGGCTGGACGTGGCCGCGCGCCGCCGCCGCGTGCGCGTTCGCGCTGCTCGCACCCGTCGCCGTCGCGCTGCTGCTCGCGGGCGTCTAGCGGCCGGCGACGGACGAGACGTACGTCGCGACGGCGTCGATCTGCGCCGGCGAGAGCTGGCCCTTGAAGGAGGGCATGGCGCGCAGGCCGTTCGTGATCCGGTTCAGCACGAGCGCCTTCGCGGGCCTTGCCTGGTCGAGGTTCGGCCCGACGGTGCCGCCCGAGCCGGCGTCCTTCAGCGTGTGGCAGCCGCCGCACCCCGCGCTCGCGAAGACGCGCTTCCCGGCCGCGGTCGCCGACGGGGCCTGCGCCGTCGTCGCACCGCCGACGGTGACGGTCTTCGTCTGCGACCCCGCGGTGGAGCGGCCGAGGAAGAAGCCGGCGGCGCCCGCGCCGAGCGCGAGGAAGACGGCGATGATCATGATCAGGCCCTCGACGGCGACGAGCAGCCCCTCGCCCTTGACGCGGGCACGCGCCACGCGCGGCTCGGCGCCGCGGAGCGTCTGCGCCATGTTCACGACGAAGAGGATCTGCGCGATTCCGATCAGCGCGACGAACGGCAGCGCCGCTCTCGTCGAGGCCTCGTAGCCGCTCGGCAGCTCCGAGAAGCGCCGCGGCGCGCCGTTCAGGCCCTGCCAGAGCCAGAAGGCGGAGTTGACGGTGACGCCGACGAACGTGAGCCAGACGTGCCACTTCGCGAGCGATTCGCTCCAGATCGGCTTGCCGTAGAGGTTCGGGAGCACCCAGTAGATGGCGGCGAAGACGACGAAGCCGATGTTGACGATCGCCATCTGGTGGAAGTGCCCGACGATCCAGAGCGTGTTGTGGACGACCTTGTCGAACGCGATCGTTGCGTTCACGACCCCGGACAGGCCCGCCGTCAGCCACGAGAAGAGACCCAGGAAGAGCGCCGTCTCGACGGCGCCCCACTTCCACTCCGACCGGAAGATCGTGAACCCGAGCGAGTAGAGCGAGAGCGCCGACGGGATGACGAGCGCGAACGTCGTCGGCTGCATCAGGACGTTGATCGTGCCCTGCGACGACTGGTCCGGGTGGTCGAGGTACACGTGGTGCGCCCACACGACGACGTTGGCGATCACCGCGATCGCCCACGCGACCGCGATCACGTTGCCTGCGACGAGCGGCCGCCCGGCGAGCCGCGGCACGAGCAGGTAGTAGACGGCGACCGCCGGGAAGAGGAGCAGGTACACGACCGGATGGCCGAACCACCAGAGCACGTTCTTCGCGAGCAGCGGGTCGACGGTCACGCTCGGCGAGAACGACTGCACGATCATCTCGACGAGCAGGACCGCGAGCGGCAGCGTCGCGATGATCATGTCGATGCCGATCACCGTCAGCGGGATCACCGGGTACGGCACCGGCCGCGGATTCGTTGCGAACCGCTTCGGCCACAGGTAGCCCAGGCCGAGCGCGACGCCGAGCCGGTTCGCGATGCCGCTCCGCACCGCGTGCAGCGCGGGTCCGACGACGGTGTCGAGCACGGAGAGGCACCACGTCACGATCGAGAGTCCCGCGAGCAGCACCGAGAACGAGAAGATCGCCGTCGCCCACCGCCCCCACTGGCCCGCGCCGTGGAAGGGGAGCGGGTAGAGGAACACCCAGGAGCCGGCGAAGTGCAGCGCGAGCGTCGAGACCAGCACACCGGCGACGCCGAGCACCATCAGCCACCACGTCGCCTCGGCGAGGAAGCGCCCGAGCGGGCGAAGCTCGAAGCCCACCTCCTCGAGCACCCAGAAGGCGAGCCCCATCACGGCGAAGCCGGCCCAGCCGACGAAGGCGCCCAGGCCGTGCGCCGTCATCAGGGCGTACCACGTGTTCGACGAGAGCGTCCCGACGCCGGCCTGGCTCGAGCGGATCATGATCCCGAGGAGCCCGGAGGCGAGCAGGATTACCGTCGAGGCGACGAGGTACCGGCCGACGATCCGGCGCGACGTCACTTCGTCACCTGGAACGTCGCGACCATGCCGTGGTGGTTCACGCCGCAGAACTCGAGGCAGAGGACCGTGTAGGTGCCCGGCTCGTGGAACGTGTGGATGAGCGTCGACTCCCGGTCCGGCACGACCTGGATCTGGGCGATGAACTTGTGGCCCTTGTAGATGCCGAAGCCGTGGTTGACGTCCTTCGAGAGCGTCACGAACGCGACCGGTCGTCCAATCCGGACCGTCGTCGGCTGGAGCTGCCAGAAGAACTGCCGCGCCGTCACGCGGACGACCTGGGCGTTCGACGGGGTCGACCTGCCGTAGGGCGTGAACCAGATCGTCGCGGCGAGCAGCGCGACCAGGATCGCCGCGACGATGGCGAGCCAGCGCTTCTCGAACTCGGCGAGCCGGTGCGCGTCGGCGGGCCTCCGGCCGCGTGTGGACAGCCAGACGGCGAGCGCTGCGACCACCGAGAGCACGACGGCGACCCCGTACGCGACGAGGAGGAGGATGTCCGTACCCGCCAAGAGGCGGAACCTACTAAACCCTGCCGTCCGCCGTGCAACCCGTAGGAACTACGGGTTGTGTTCCGTACCACCGCCGATGTTACGGAGGGCCCCGTGCCGCGAGTCTTCACCCATGACGACGACGACGGTCACTCTCACGCCGCGGGAACGGCAGGTCGCAACCCTGCTCGCCTACGGCTACACCAACGCCGAGATCGCGGAACGGCTCTCGATCTCGGTGCGCACCGCCGAGATGCATCGTGCGAACGCGATGCGGAAGCTCTCGGCCGAGCGCCGCGCGGACGTGGTCCGCTGGGCGCTCGACCACGACCTGCTCAGCTAGCCGGTCCGAGCCTCCGCAAGCGCTTCCTCGAAGAGCGCGAGCTCGTCGTCCGAGATCGCGTACGTGTGCTGCTGCTCGGGGAACGTCCCCTCGCGCACCTCGTGCGCGTAGCGTGCGACGGCGTCCGTGATCAGCGGGGCGAGCTCGGCGTACTGCTTCACGAAGCGGGGCGCGTGGCCCTCGTACAGGCCGAGCAGGTCGTGCCAGACGAGCACCTGCCCGTCGCACGCCGCGCCCGCGCCGATGCCGATCGTCGGCACCTCGAGCGCGGCGGTGATCGCCGCCGCGACCGGCGCGGGCACCGCCTCGAGGACGATCGAGAAGCAGCCGGCGGCCTGCAGCGCCCGCGCGTCCTCGAACAGCCGGACCGCCTTCTCCGCGGTCCGCCCCTGGGCCTTGAAGCCGCCGAGCATGGTCGCCGTCTGCGGCGTCAGCCCGACGTGTCCCATCACGGGGATGCCGGCGTCGGTCAGCGCCCGCACGCGCGCGAGCATCGGCCCGGCGCCCTCGAGCTTGACCGCGTCGGCGGCCGCCTCCTTGACGAACCTGATCGCGCTCTCGAGCGCCTGCTCGTCTGACACGTGGTACGAGCCGAACGGCAGGTCGGCGACGACGAGCGGGCGCCGGGCGCCCCGCGTCACCGCGCGCGTCAGCATCAGCATCTCGTCCATCGTCGCGGGCACGGTCGAGTCGTGGCCGAGCACGACCATCGCCGCCGAGTCGCCGACCAGGACGAGGTCGACGCCCGCGGCGTCGGCGATTCGCGCCGACGGCGCGTCGTAAGCGGTGACCATCACGATTCGGTCGCCGCGCCGCTTCATCTCCACCACCTCCGGCAGCGGCAGCTTCCCCGGCGCGGGGGTGCCCGGCGCAGGCTTCCGTGGACGCGTGGTCATCTCTCTGCTCCTTCCCCGAGGGGGACGTTGTCGATCAGCCGGGTGTCGCCGACGGCGGCGGCGACCGCGAGGGTGGGGCCGTCGAGGTCGGCGACGGCGACGTAGTCGGGCTCGAGGCCGGCGGCCTCGAGGATCGCCCGTGCGCGGGCGGCGTCGCGGGTGGCGAGCGCGCGCGGGATCGCGAGCGCCTGCTCGCGCTCGGCCGGCGCGAGGCGTGCGTTCCGCGACGAGAGGGCGAGCCCGTCGGCGTCGCGGACGGTGTCGACGGCGCGGATCTCGACGTCCATGTTCAGGTCGCGCACGACCTGCCTGAGGACGGCGATCTGCTGCGCGTCCTTCCGGCCGAACCACGCGCGCTGCGGCCGGACGAGATTGAAGAGCTTGACGCAGATGGTGGCGACGCCGCGGAAGTGGCCGGGCCGGTGCGCCTCCTCGAGCCCCTCGGCGGCTCCGCGCGGGTCGATCCACGTCGCGAAGCCGGGCGGGTACATCTCCGCCGCGGGCGGCGCGAAGAGCACGTCGACGCCCGCGGCGGCGGCGAACGCCGCGTCCCGGTCGAGGTCGCGCGGGTATGCCGCGAGGTCGTGCTCGTCGTCGAACTGCGCCGGGTTCACGAAGAGGCTCGCGACGAGGACGTCGCACTCGGGCCGCGCGGCCTCGAACAGCGCCTCGTGGCCGCCGTGGAGGGCGCCCATCGTCGGGACGAGGCCGACGATCCCGTGCCGCGGCAGGTCGAGGTCGTGGACGGAGGTGACGACGTTCACGGCTGCGTCGCCTCCGCGAGCGCGGCGTAGAGGTGCTCGAACGCGGTGCCGCGGAGCGCCTCGCGGTGGCGCTCGACCGTCTCCCAGTCGCCGCGGGCGATCGGCCCCGTCAGCTCGAACCGGTTGTCGATCGTGCGCTGCATCAGCGGCACGAGCGCCTCGGGAGGGCAGCCGGCCTCCGCGACGAGCCGCGAGGCGACGCGGTGCAGCGTGACGAGGAAGTTCGACGCCATCGCCGCGCCTGCGTGGTAGAGCGCGCGGCGGTCGTCCGCGAGGTCGAAGGGCTCGAGGCCGAGCGTCCCGGCGAGCCAGCGCCCGCGCTCGCGCCCCTCCGCCGTCTCGGCGCTGACGCCGGCCCATGCCCCGTCGAGCTGCTCTGGGCCCCGGTCGCGCGTCAGCGTCTGCAGCGGGTGCACGGTGAACCGCCGCGCGTGCGGGTCGAGCGCCGCGAGCGGCGTCCCGCCGGAGACGTGGGCGACCCACGGGCCCGGCTCGATCGACCGCGCGACGTCGGCGATCGCGCGGTCGGGCACGCAGAGGAGCCGCAGCGCGCCGTTCTCGCGCAGGCGGACGCCGCGCTCCCGCAGGCGGGCGGCGATCGCGGAGCCGGCGCGGCCGGCGCCGATGACCGTGACGTCGTCGAACATTTTCGGGCTCCAGTTCCTTCGGCGGATACCGGGCGCGGATAGCGTACCTCCGAGATGCGCGCCGCGGTCGACGGGCTGAGGCTCTTCGTGGACGTCGAGGGCGCGAAGCTGCGCCCGGACGGACCCTGGCTCCGCGAGGTGCCGACGGCGGTGATCGTCCACACCGGGCCCGGCGCCGACCACACGCCCTACAAGGAGCACATCGGCCCCGTCCTCGGGGAGGTCGCACAGGTGCTCTACGTCGACCTCCGCGGACACGGCCGCAGCGACCGCTCGACGCCCGACTCGTGGCGCGTGGAGCGGTGGGCGGCGGACCTGCACGAGCTCCTCACGGTCCTGCACGTGGAGCAGCCGGTCGTGCTCGGGGCGGGGTGGGGGACGCTCGTCGCGCTCCGCTACGCGCAACGGTGGCCGGACGGGCTCGCGAAGCTCGCGCTCGTCAACCCGGTCGCGCGGCTCGTGCTGCCCCGGGTCGTCGCGGCGTTCGACGAGCTCGGGGGCGCCGCCGCCGGCGAGGCGGCGCACCGGTTCTACGAGCAGCCGGACGAGCGGACGGTCGCGCTCTACATGCGCGAGTGCTTCCACGTGATGGTCGGCCCGGCGTATGCGACGCCGGTGATGCTGACGCCGCTCTGGAACCTCGACCTCGCGGTCGAATGGGTGAGGGAGGAGGCGCGCTCGCTCGACCTGACGCCGGAGCTCGGTGCGATCGCCGCACCGACGCTGATCGTCGCCGGGACGAGCGACCCGCAGTACCCGACGGCGTCGATCGACGAGGTCGTCGCGGGCATCCCGCACGCGCGCGTGCGCTGGTACCAGGGCGCGAGGCACTCCGTCTTCCGCGACGCCCCGCAGTCGATGGCGATGATCAGGGACTTCGTCAGGCAGTGAGGATCGCGGTCCGCGATACGGAGCTCTTCTTCGACGTCGAGGGCGCGCGCGTCGTGCCCGGCGGCGACGGCTGGCGCGAGCGCCCGACCGTCGTGATGCTCCACCCGGGGCCGGGCGCCGACCACTCGGTCTGCAAGCACGTCGTCGGCCCGGGGCTCGCGCGGGTCGCGCAGGTGATCTACGTCGACAACCGGGGAGAGGGGCGGAGCGACCCCTCGAGACCGTCGCACTGGAACCTCGAGACGTGGGTCGACGACACCGTCGCGCTGCTGGACGCGCTGGAGCTCGAGCGGCCCGTGCTCTACGGCTGGTCCATGGGCTCCCTGATCGCCGTCCAGCTCGCCGCGACCCATCCGGGCCGCGTGGCGGGCCTCGTGCTCGTGAGCGCCGCCGCGCGCTACGTCCACGCCCGGTCGGTCGCCGTGTTCGACCGGCTCGGCGGGCCGGAGGCGGGGGAGGTCGCAGCCCGCTACTTCGGCGATCCGACGGAGGCGAATTTCTCGGAGTACCTGCGGGTCTGCCTGCCCCTCTACACGCGGCTCGGGATCGACCCCGACGTGATCGCGCGGATGCAGTTCAACCAGTCGAACGCCGTGCTCTGGGACCGCGAGCACGCCGGGAACGTCGACCTGCGCGAGGCCGCCGGTCGGGTGGGTTGCCCGGTGCTCGTCGTCGCCGGCGCCGACGACCCGTCGTTCACGGTCGCCGGGGCGGAGGAGCTCGCGCGCGCCCTGCCGCAGGAGCTCGTGCAGTTCGTCGTGGTCGACGACGCCGGGTACGGCGTCTTTCGCGACCGGCCGGACGCCCTCGACGGCGTCTGCCGGTTCGTCGAGCGGATCGGCTGATGCGGTTCGAGCTGCGCTACCGCGGCGAGGCGGAGTCGGTGCGCGTGCGCGGCAGCGTCGAGGCGGCGGGCGAGCCGCTCCGGCGCGACGGAGGGGAGTGGGTGACGGCGCTCGAGCTGCCGGCGGACGTGCGGGCCGTCTACTGGTTCGCGCTCGACGGCGAGGAGGACTGGGCCCGCTGGCTGCCCGATCCGGCGAACCCGCGGCGCTACGCCTACCCGCCGTCGCTGTGGTTCACGAACGGGCGCGAGGTCGTCGGCTCGCTGCTCGAGGGGCCGGAGGCGCCGCCGTACCGCTGGACCGTCCCGCGGGACGTCCCGCACGGCGAGCTCACGGCCGGCGAGCTCGACGGCCGCCGCGTCTGGCGCTACCTGCCGCCGGCCGCGCCCGAGGCGCTCGCGCTCGTGTTCGACGGCTCGGCCTACACGACGCTCGCGCCGGTGCAGACGGTGCTCGACAACCTGCTCGCGGAGGGGCTCGTCCCGCCGACGGCGGCGGTGCTCGTCGACTCCGGCACGCACGAGCGGCGCTTCGCGGAGCTCGACCGCCACGCCGGCTTCCTCTCCTGGTGCTGCGACCGGCTGCTGCCGTGGGCGGAGGTGGAGGCGCCGCCCGAACGGACCCTCGTCGCCGGCTCGAGCATGGGCGGCCTCGCCGCCTCCTGGTTCGCGGCCGAGCGTCCCGACCTGTTCGGCGGCGCGATCGTCCAGTCGGGCGGGTTCCCCGGCCGGCCGGTGCAGGTGCCGGCGGGCCTGCCCGTCCGCTTCTACCTCGACGTCGGCCTGCTGGAGGACACGCTGCTCGGCTCGACGCGCGAGCTTCGCGACGACCTCCTCGGGAAGGGCTACGAGGTCGCCTACCGCGAGTTCCCCGGCGGCCACGACTTCTTCTGGTGGGGCGAGACGATCGCGGACGGCCTCCGGGCGCTCCTCCGTCCGACCGGGGAGCCACGATAGGCGCCTTGCTAGGGTCTAGCCCGTGCCGATCTACGAGTACGTCTGCATGAGCTGCGAGTCCCACTTCGAGGAGCTCGTGGGTATGTCGGACCCCGATCCGACCTGCCCCGACTGCGGCAACCAGAAGGTCGCCAAGCAGTTCAGCACCTCGTTCGCGGCGCACGGCACCTCCGGGCAGCCCAGCTTCGGCGGCGGGTGTTGCGGAGGCTCCTGTGGCTGCGGCCACTGACCTCTCGCTGCTCGCCTACCGCGACGCCGTCGCGGGCTGCACGCGCTGCGCGCTCGCGCGCGGACGGACGCAGGTCGTCTTCGGTTCCGGCTCGCCGGCCGCCGACCTGATGTTCGTCGGCGAGGCGCCCGGCTTCCACGAGGACAAGCAGGGCGTGCCGTTCGTCGGGGCCGCCGGGCAGCTCCTCTCGAAGCTCCTCGAGGGCATCGGCCTCAGCCGGGACGAGGTCTACATCGCCAACGTCCTCAAGTGTCGCCCGCCCGGGAACCGCGACCCGCTCCCGGAGGAGATCGAGGCGTGCGAGCCGCACCTCTGGAAGCAGATCGAGCTCATCCGTCCGAAGCTCATCTGCACGCTCGGGAACTTCGCGACGAAGCTCCTTTCCGGCAAGCCCGCGGGCATCACGCAGGTGCACGGGCGCGAGCAGCGCGTGACGCTCGGCGGGAACGACGTGACGCTCTACCCGATCTTCCATCCGGCGGCCGCGCTCTACACGCCGCGGATGCTGCAGGTGCTCGAGGAGGACTTCGCGCGGATCCCGGGCCTGCTCGGCCGCGTCGTCGCGCCGCCGGCGCCGCCGGCCGTGCCCGTCGTGACCGAGCGCGTCGCCGCCCAGCCGGTCCAGCTCGGTCTCTTCTAGCCTCTCCCTCCATGGAGGTGGTGACCGCCTCGCCCGCGGAGACGGAGGCGCTCGCGGCACGGCTCGCCGGGCGGCTTCGCGCCGGCGACGTCGTCGCCGTCTCGGGTGAGCTCGGCGCGGGCAAGACGACGTTCGTCCGCGGCGCCGCGCGGGCGCTCGGCGTCACGGGCCCCGTCTCGAGCCCGACGTTCACGATCGGCCACCGCTACGAGGCGCCGGTGCCGGTCGCGCACCTCGACCTCTACCGCATCGCGGGGCTCGATCCCGAGGAGTGGGGCGACCTGGAGCCGTACTTCGAGGACGCCGTCGTCTTCGTCGAATGGCCGGAGCACGGGCGGGAGTGGCTGCCGCGGCCGAGCGTCGTCGTTACCCTCAGTCATGTCGACGAGTCGCATCGCAGCGTGAGGATCGACGGTGATCCTGGCCTTTGACACAGCCACCTCCTACGGCGCCGTGTGCGCCGTCGGAGGCGGGCGCGTCGCGCGCGCCGAGCGTGCGGGCGACGTGCTGGTCGCGGTCGACGAGCTCGTCGACGACCCGGCACGCCTCGAGGGGATCGTCGTCGGCCGCGGGCCGGGCAGCTTCACGAGCATCCGCATCGGGCTCGCGGTCGCCCGCTCGCTCGCCTCCGCGCTGTCGCTTCCCGTCGCGGGCGCGTCAACCCTCGACGCGTACGGCGAGGGGACACCGGTGCTCGATGCGCGCCGCGGCGAGGTGTTCGCGCCCGGGCCGTCGGTGTGCAGGCCGGAGCAGCTCGAGGTCGCGGGCCGGGTGCTCGTCGGCGACGGCGCCGTGCGCTACCGCGGCGTCTTCGAGCGGAACGGGGCCACGGTCCCGCCCGACGACGACCCGGTGCACGTGCCCGACCCGTGGCTGCTCGTCGGCCGCGCGGGCGCGTTCGGCGACGCGGCCCTCGTCGAGCCGCTCTACGTGCGCGAACCGGATGCGAAGGCGCGGCCGTGACCGCGGTCGCGATCGAGATCCGCGCGCTCGACCTGTCCGATCTCGGCGCGATCGAGCGCATCGAGCAGCGCGCGTACCCGACGCCGTGGTCGCGGTCGATGTTCGCGTCCGAGCTCGCGAAGCCCTCCTCGATCTGCCTCGGCGCCTTCGAAGGGAGCGACCTGGTCGGCTACGTCGTCAACTCGCGCTACGTCGACGCGTGGCACGTGATGAACGTCGCGGTCGATCCCGACCACCAGGGCCGCGGGATCGCGACGGCACTGCTCGAGCGACTCTTCGAGCTGACGCGCGGCGACGAGCGGCGCGGCTACACGCTCGAGGTGCGGGTCTCGAACCTGGCCGCGATCCGGCTGTACGAGAAGCTCGGCTTCGAGGCGCGGGGCATCCGGCGCGGGTACTACACGGACAACCGCGAGGACGCCCTCATCATGTGGCGGGACGCGCGCCCGGCTTGATCCTGGGCATCGAGACCAGCTGCGACGAGACGGCGGCGGCGGTCGTGACCGGCGACGGCGAGATCGTCGCCAACGTGGTCGCGTCGCAGGCCGAGCTGCACGCACGGTACGGCGGCGTCGTGCCGGAGGTGGCGAGCCGCCGGCACCTCGAGCTCGTCGTGCCGGTGATCGAGGAGGCGCTCGGCGGCCGCGAGGTCGACGCCGTCGCGGTCACGTCGCGGCCCGGGCTCATCGGCGCGCTCCTCGTCGGCGTCTCCGCCGCGAAAGCGCTCGCGTGGGCGCGGCGGCTGCCGCTCGTGCCGGTCGACCACCTGCACGGTCACGTCGCGTCGCTCTACCTGAAGCCGCTCGACCTGCAGCCGCCGTTCACCTGCCTGCTCGCGAGCGGCGGCCACACAATGCTGCTCGACGTGCGCGAGCGGGGCAGCTACACGGTGCTCGGGACGACGCTCGACGACGCGGCGGGCGAGGCGTTCGACAAGGGCGCGCGGCTGCTCGGGCTCGGCTACCCGGGCGGCCGGGAGATCGACGAGCTCGCGAAGCGCGGCGACCCGACCGCGTACGCGTTCCCCGTCGCCCGCGTGCCCGGGCTCGACTTCTCGTTCTCCGGCCTGAAGACGGCGCTCCTCTACCGCGTGCGCGACCTCCCCGCCGCCGAGCTGGAGGCGCGGCGAGCCGACCTCGCCGCGAGCTACCAGCGCGCGATCGTGCGCGCTCTCGTGGAGCGGGTCGACGCGAGCGGCGCCGACCGCGTCGCCGTCGTCGGCGGCGTCGCCGCCAACTCGGAGCTGCGGGCGGCGCTGCCCGGCGCCGCCCTCGCACCGCTCCCGCTCTGCACGGACAACGCGGCGATGATCGCCTCTGCCGCGCGGTACGCGGATTCCGTCCCCTACCCGGAGTACCTTTCGCTCGATGCGCGTGCCACCGCGTAGCCTCGTCGTGCTCGCGGTTGCCGCGATCGCCGCCGTCGCCCTCGGCGTCACCGTCGCCGCACCCGGCCGCGACACCGTGGCGCCGCAGACTGCGAGCTGGCGCGGTCTCGTCGGCGAGCCGCGCGCGGCCGTGCCGTCGTGGCACCGCGCGATCGTCCTGCTCAAGACGCCGTCGCTCGCGCAGCGTCTCGCCAGGGTCCGCTACGCGACGGAGTCGCAGGAGCGCTCGTGGACCTCCCAGGCGCTCGCGGCGCAGCAGCAGGTGCTCACGAAGCTCGCCGCGCTCGGCGTCAGCCTCCATCCCGACTACCGCTACGCGCGGGTCGTGGACGGCTTCGCCGCCACCCTCGACCCGCGCGCGGCCGCGCTGCTCGACGGCTTCGACGAGGTCGCCGGGGTGTACCCGGTGCGTGCCGCGTTCCCGGCCTCCGTCTCCGAGACGCTGCTCGAGCGGGGAGACTTCGGCCCCGACAGCGGGCACCGGCCGGCCGCCGTGCTCCCCGGCTTCGACGGCACGGGCGTGACGATCGCGCTCATCGACACGGGCGTCGACCTCACGCACCCCTACCTGCACGGCAAGGTGCTCCCGGGGTTCGATCTCGTCGACGCCGGCGCGGACGCCTCGACGCGGCGGAACCCGCAGGACTCCTCGCAGGTCGAGCGGCACGGCACCGAGCTCGCCGGGATCCTCGTCGGCGAGCGGGGGCCGGGCGGCCTGCACGGCGTGGCGCCGGGCGCGAGCGTCCTGCCGATCCGCGTCGCCGGCTGGCAGGCCGCAGCGGACGGGCGCCAGCTCGTGTACGCGCGGACCGACCAGCTGATCGCCGGGCTCGAGCGGGCAGTCGACCCGAACGGCGACGGCGATGCGCACGACGCGGTGCGCGTCGCGCTCGTCGGCGTCGCGGCGCCGTACGCGGCCTTCACGCAGGGTCCGGAGGCGCAGGCGGTGCAGGGGGCCCTCGACCTGAACACCGTCGTCGTGACGCCCGCCGGGAACGACGGTCGGGCAGGACCCGGGTTCGGCTCGATCGCGGGGCCCGGCGGCGCGGCCGGCGCGCTCTCCGTCGCGGCGACCGACGCGCGTACGAGCGTCCCGCGCGTCCGCGTCGTGCTTCGCCGCGGTCTGGACGTGATCCTCGACCGCCGGCTGCCGCTGCTCGGGCCGGTCGCCCCGACGCACGCGCTGTCGCTCGCGGTCGCCACCGCTGCCGGCTCGCGGACGGCGTTCTTCGACCGGCGCGGCCTGAGCGTGGTCGCGGGTCGCGCAGCCGTGCTGCCGGCCGGGGGCGCCCCGCAGGCAACCGCGGCCGAGGCGGCGCGGGCGGGAGCCTCGGCGGTCGTGCTCTACGGCGACGACTTGCCCGCCGGGGCGCTTCGCGTGGACGAGGACGCCACCGTCCCCGTCGTCTCCGTCCCGACCGCTGCCGCGCTCGAGCTGCTCGCCGCGCAGCGGGCGGGCATCGACGTCGGCGTCGCGGTGGGCGCCGCCGTCGACACCGCGCCCGGTGCGCGCGGCGCGATCGTGGACTTCTCGTCGCAGGGGCTCGCCTTCGACGGCAGCGTCAAGCCGAACCTCGCCGCGCCCGGCGTGGCGATCGCGACGGCCGAGCCCGGGGCGGCCCCCGACGGATCGCCGCTCTACGGCACCGTGAACGGCACGAGCGTGGCGGCCGCGACCGTCGCCGGCGCGGCCGCCCTGCTGGCGCAGATGCGCCCGTCGCTCGACGGCCCCGCCCTCGACAGCCTGCTCGTCGGATACGCGCAGCCGGGACGTGCGCCCGCGACCGAGGCGGGCGCCGGCGTGCTCCGCCTCGGCGCCTCCGCCGTCGGCGAGCTGAGCGCACAGCCGACGACGCTCGGCTTCGGGCTCTGGGGCGGCCCGCGCTGGCACGGCACGCGCACGCTCGTCGTGCGGAACGTGTCGACGCGGCGCCTGCAGGTGTCGGTGAGCCCCGTCGCCCGCGGCGAGTCGGAGCGGCTCGGGTTCACCGTCACACCCGGCCGGCTCGTGCTCCCGCCCGGACGCGCGGCGAGGGTGAAGATCAGGCTCGTCGCGCCGTCGCCGCCGGCCGCCCGCCTCGTGACCGGGGACATCCTCCTCTCCGCGCCCGGAACCCAGACGCTGCGCGTGCCGTGGGCGCTCGAGCTGCAGAGTCCGCCCACGAACCTCCTCGGCCGCGTGTCGCTGAACGACCACTCGTTCCGCCCCTCCGACACCGAGCCTGCGCTCCTCACGGTGCAGGCCGGCGCGGTAGCGCGTGACCACGGCGTGCAGATCGAGCCGGTGGCGCGGCTCGACGTCCTGCTCTACTCGGCGTCGGGCCGCTTCCTCGGGGTGATGGCCAGGCTGCGCAACCTGCTGCCGGGGGCGTACAGCTTCGGGATCACGGGGCGTGGCCCGACGAGCGCACGACTTGCTGCGGGAAGCTACGAGCTTCGGCTCGCGGCGTGGCCGACGCTGCCGCGCGACGCGAAGCCGGACCGCGCCCAGGTCTCGTTTCGGATCGAGTAGATTCGAGTCATGACCACAACCGCTCCGACAACTCACCTTCGGGAAAACCCGTTCGAGCTCGCGCAGCAGCAGTTGAGAAGAGTCGCCGACACGTTCGACATCGACGACCGGCTCGTGGAGGTGTTGAAGGAGTGCAAGAAGGCGGTCGAGGTGTCGATCCCGACGACGCTCGACAACGGCGACGTGCGGGCCTTCCGCGGCTACCGCGTCACGCACAACATCGCGCGCGGCCCGTCGAAGGGCGGCATCCGCTACCACCCCGACGTCACGCTCGACGAGGTGAAGTCGCTCGCGATGTGGATGACGTGGAAGTGCTCGCTCATGGGTCTGCCGTTCGGCGGTGCGAAGGGCGGCGTCGCGTGTGATCCGAAGGCGATGTCACCCGGCGAGCTCGAGCGGATGACCCGGCGTTTCACCTCCGAGATCATCAACGAGATCGGTCCCGAGAAGGACATCCCGGCTCCCGACGTCGGCACCAACGCGGCGACGATGGCGTGGATCTTCGACACGTTCTCGATGAACAAGGGACACTCGGTGCTCGGCGTCGTCACCGGCAAGCCGCTGACGATCGGCGGCTCGCTGGGCCGCGAGGAGGCGACCGCCCGCGGCGCGCTCTTCACGCTCGAGGCCGCGCTCGCGAGGCTCGACAAGCCCATGCAGGGGCTGCGCATCGCGGTCCAGGGCTTCGGCAACGTCGGCTCGTTCTTCGCGAAGTTCGTCGCCGAGTCCGGTGCGACCGTCGTCGCGATCTCCGACTCGACCGGCGGCATCCACAACGGAAACGGCGTCGACGTGGCCGCGGCGTTCGCGCACAAGCGCGGCGGCGGCTCGATCTCGGACCTGAAGGCCGGGGATGCGCTGACGAACGACGAGCTCGTGACCGTCGACTGCGACGTGTTCGCTCCGTGCGCGCTCGAGCAGGTCGTCACCGAGCAGAACGCGGACCGCGTGAAGGCGAAGATCGTCGTCGAGGGCGCGAACGGCCCGGTCACGCCGGCCGCGGACGACGTGCTCGAGGGCAACGGCGTGCTGGTGCTTCCCGACGTGCTCGCCAACGCGGGCGGCGTGGTCGTCTCGTACTTCGAGTGGGTCCAGGGCCTGCAGGAGTACTTCTGGAAGGAGGACGAGGTGAACGCGCGGCTGAACGAGATCGTGACGCGCGCGTTCGACGAGACCTGGGACACCTACCAGGGACGGAAGACCTCGATGCGGATGGCCGCGTACGGGCTCGCGGTCCAGCGCGTCGCGGAAGCCACGGTGACGCGTGGCCTCTACCCGTAGCGGAAGACGAGTCGTTCTCTACCACGCGCCGGGCTGCCATCTCTGCGACCGCGCGCGCGCCGCGCTCGACCGCCTTGCGGTCGACTACGAGGCCGTGGACATCGCGGGCAACGCCGAGCTCGAGGCGCGCTACCGTGAGTGGCTCCCGGTCGTGGAGATCGACGGGGAGCGGGCGTTCGTCTACTACGTCGACGAGGCGGCGCTGCGCCGAAAGCTGTCACGAACGTAAGGGTTTGTGACAACCGAACCCCCGTCGGCGAGCCTCGGGCACAATGGCTTCGTGATGCTGCAATCTCCGTCGCCGAACGGCAGCCCCGACCGCGTCACGGTCGGCGTGGCGGCCCGCCTCTCGCGGTACCTGCAGGTGCTCACGCAGGCGAAGAAGATGGGCAAGGAGCGGATCTCCTCGCAGGAGATCGCCGACTACACGAACATCAACGCGACGCAGATTCGCCGCGACCTGTCGAACTTCGGCAAGTTCGGCAAGCGCGGCGTCGGCTACTCGATCGACTCGCTGCTCTCGGAGATCCGCAAGATCCTGCGCACGCAGGGCCAGCACAACATCGCGCTCGTCGGTGCGGGCCGCCTCGGCCAGGCGATCGCGAGCTCGCCGATCTTCGCGGAGCACGGCATCAACATCGCCGCCGTGTTCGACTCGAGCCCCGCGATCATCGGCGCCGACATCGGCGGCATCGCCGTCGAGGACGAGCGGCGGCTGAAGGACGTCGTGCGCGAGAAGAACATCGTGGTCGGCGTTCTCGCGGTTCCCGCAGGTGCCGCGCAGAAGGTGGCGGACGATCTCGTCGACGCGGGCGTGCGCATCATCTTCAACTACTCCGAGGCGCTTCTCGATGTGCCCGCCGACGTGACGGTGCACACGTCGAATCCCGCCGTCGAGCTCCTCCACGCGCTCTACTTCCACCTGACCTGACGCGTCTCCCCGCGTCGTCTCCTTCGGACGCGCGCGGAGCGACCGCACGGCTCGGACGCGGCTCAGAGCCGGCTCACCTCCAAAGTGTCACGCAGCCGTGACGGAAGTGTCATCGCGGGTGGCGAAGGCGGCTCACAGAGCGAACCGGCGGCTGTTGCCCCCTGCAGACACGTCTGCCGGGTGACGCGGCGCCGTCGCGCGACCCCCGGAACTCAGAGCCGCGTCAGAGTCGCGTCAGAGTCGCGTCGGACGCGGCTCGGACGCGCGAAGTAGCCTGCGCCGCGTGCGGATCCTCCTCTGGCACGGGTATCTGCTCGGCGGGACGGGGTCGAACGTCTACTCGCGCGCGCTCGCGCGCGAGTGGTCGCGCGCCGGGCACGAGGTCGTCGTCGTCTCGCAGGAGCGCGAGCCCGGGCAGTACGACCTGGGCGGAGCGCGCACGGTTGCGGTCGACCTGCCCGCCCGCCTGCTGCCCGTCTTCGTCATGGACCGCTACGCGGGGCTCCACCCGAAGTACCTGCAGGACTTCAGCGCCGACGAGAAACGGGCGTACGTCGACGCGAACGCCTCCGCGCTGCGCGCGCTGCTCCCGGCCGACCTCGTGTTCTGCAACCACGTCTTGATGGGTGCGCCGGTCGGCGCCGCGACGGGCGCGCCGTTCCGCGTCAAGGCGCACGGCTCCGAGCTCGAGTACTCGATGCGAGGCCGCCCGGAGCTCGAGCGGTGGGGGCGGGAGACGCTCGCCGCGGCCGACGCGACGTACGTCGGATCGCGGCACATCCGCGAGGTGCTCGAAGAGGTGGTCGGCCACGTGAAGGGCGTCCACGAGGTGCCGCCGGGGGTCGACGTCGACGAGTTCACGATCGAGGAGCGCGACGACGCACTCGCGAACCTCGTCGCGGAGGCGCGCAACGACCCGCCGAACGAGGGCAACGAGCGCCTGCCCGACCCGGGCAACGCGCACCGGCTCGCCGCCTTTCTCGAGGCCGACGAGCCGACCGTCGTCTACTTCGGCAAGCTGATCGAGCAGAAGGGGGTGCAGGTGCTGCTCGACGCGATGCGCGACGTCGACGCACGACTCGTCGTCGTCGGCTTCGGCCCGTACCGGGAGACGCTCGAGGCCGCGGCGCCGGCGCGCACGCTCTTCACCGGGCCGCTCGAGCACCGCCACCTCGTCCATCTCCTGCCGCTCGCAGACGTGACGGTGGTGCCGTCGATCTTCCCCGAGGCGTTCGGCATGGTCGCCGCCGAGGCGGCCGCCGCCGGCTCGCCGCCGCTCGTCGCGCGCCACTCGGGCCTCGCGGAGGTCGCCGCCGGGCTCGAGGAGTCGTATCCCGCCCGCCATCGCCACCTCGCCGCGTTCGAGAGCGGCGACGCCGCCGACCTGGCGCGCAAGCTGAACGAGCTGCTCGCCCTGCCCCGCGCGGACCACGACGAGCTGAAGCGGGCGGCGCGCCGGGCGGTGGTCGACCGGTGGTCGTGGGCGAGCGTCGCCGCGCGGCTCCTTCAGCCGGTCTGAGGCGGCTACGCTCCCGCGCATATGGGCGACGAGCAACGCGTCTCCTGGCAGGAGCTCCTCGCGTCGTCGCGCGAGGCGTTCGATGCGGGCACCGACTTCACCGTTGCCGTCGAGGAGGAGTTCGCCCTGCTCGAGCCGTCGACGCTCGAGCTGACGAACCGGTTCGAAGAGGTCTACGCCGCCGCGCTCGAGACCGAGCTCGCGCCGAACGTCGTCGGCGAGCTGATCGCCTCGGAGGTCGAGGTGCGAACCGGCCGCTGCGACGACTTCGGGCAGGCGGCCGCCGCGATGTCGGAGCGGCGCACGCAGATCCACGCGGTCGCGCGCGAGCTGCAGATCGGCCTCGGCGGCACGGGGACGCACCCGTGGAGCCGCTGGCAGGACCAGCGGATCATCGACACGCCGCACTACCGCAGGAACGACGAGCTCCTCCGGTACGTCGTGTGGCGCAACAACACGTTCGGGCTGCACGTGCACGTCGGCATCGCCGGCGCCGACCGGGCGGTGGCCGTGCACGACGCGCTGCGGAACTTCCTCCCCGAGGTGCTCGCGCTCTCCGCGAGCTCGCCGTTCGTGGAAGGAGTCAACACGGGCCTCCACTCGTCCCGCACCGAGATCTTCACGCGGATGTTCCCGCGCTGCGGCATCCCCGACCCGTACGGGACGTGGGGCGGCTGGGAGGACTACGTCTCCTTCCTCTACCGAACGGGCTCGATCACCGAGCACACCCAGATCTGGTGGAGCGTGCGGCCGCACCTCGCCTACCCGACCGTCGAGATCCGCATCGCCGACGGGCAGCCCGATCTCGCCGAGGCGCAGTCGCTCGCCGCGTTCGCGTACGCGCTCGCCGTGCGCTGCGCGCGCGCGCACGACGAGGGGGAGACGCTGCCGAGCCTGCCGCACCGTCTCCTCGAGGAGAACATGTGGCGGGCGATCCGGTACGGGCTCTCGGGCGAGCTGCTCGACTTCGAGCGCGGCGAAACGGTTGCCGCGCGGGCCCGCCTCGAGGCGCTGCTCGAGTGGATCGCGCCGGCCGCCGACGAGATCGGCGCCGCGCCGTTCCTGACGATCCCCACCCAGAACGCCGCCGAGCGGCAGATCGCGCGCTTCGAGGAGGGGGCGAGCCTCGAAGAGGTCTACGCTTCGGAGGTGCGCGCGGGAGAGCCGATCGGTGGCTGACGAGGGAACGCCGACCCCGGAGGAGCTGCAGGCCCTCCAGGAGCAGTTCGCGAGCCTCGGCGTCGAGGAGTTCCTCGTCTCGGCGGCCTCCACGCTGGCGAGCCTCGCCTACGCGAAGCTCGAGCGCGGCGAGCTGGCCGAGGCCCAGAAGGCGATCGACGCCTTCGCCGCGCTTGCGCCACACGTCGGCGGCGACCTCGGCGGAGAGCTGCGGCTCGCCCTCACGGGCCTCCAGGTGGCCTACGCGGAAGCCGCATCCCGGTAGCTCCCTCCGGAGCTTGTGATACATAATCGCCCGCGCCGGAGCCCTTCGGCGCTTGACTTTGTGAGGGAGCGAAACCGATGGACTGGTTCATGCATCACCCCGTGCTCCTCGGCCTCGTCGCCGCCGGCGTCGCCGTCGCGTACGGGCTCTACCTGACCTGGTGGCTGCTCGCGCAGCCGGCCGGGAACGAGCGCATGCGCGAGATCGCGGGCGCGGTGCAGGAGGGGGCCGCGGCGTACCTCCGCAAGCAGTACACGACGATCGCGGTCGTCGCGGTCGTCCCGTTCATCCTGCTCGGCGTCTACCACAAGCTCGGGTGGGGGACGGCGTTCGGGTTCCTCGTCGGCGCCACGCTCTCCGCGGCCGCCGGCTTCATCGGCATGAACGTCGCCGTGCGCTCGAACGTCCGCACCGCCGAGGCGGCGCGGCACGGGCTCAAGCCCGCCCTCGACGTCGCCTTCAAGGCGGGCTCCGTGACGGGCCTCCTCGTCGTCGGCCTCGGGCTCTTCGGCGTGACGGGCTACTACTGGTTCCTGACGGGCGCCCTGCACAACTCGCCGACCTCGGCGATCGACGATCTCGTCGGGCTCGCGTTCGGCGGCTCCCTCATCTCCGTCTTCGCCCGTCTCGGCGGCGGCATCTTCACGAAGGCCGCCGACGTCGGCGCCGACCTCGTCGGCAAGATCGAGGCGGGGATCCCCGAAGACGACCCGCGGAACGCCGCGGTGATCGCCGACAACGTCGGCGACAACGTCGGCGACTGCGCGGGGATGGCCGCCGACCTGTTCGAGACGTACGCGGTCACGGCCGTCGCCGTGATGCTGCTCGGGACGCAGTTCCCCGACGCGAAGCTCTACCTCTACCCGCTGGCGCTCGGCGCGATCTCCGCCGTCGCCTCCGTGATCGGGACGTTCTTCGCGCGGCTCGGCCGCGGCGAGAACGCCGTCATCAACGCGCTCTACAAAGCGGTCCTCGTCGCGACGGTCCTGTCCGCGCTCGGGTTCATCCCGATCACGATGGCGTTCGACGGTGGCAAGTACGGGTTCGGCGATCTCTACGTGTCGGCGATCATCGGTCTCGTCGTGACGTTCCTGCTCGTCGCGATCACCGAGTACTACACCGGCACGCGCTGGGGCCCCGTGAAGATGATCGCGCGCTCGTCGCAGACGGGCCACGCGACCAACATCATCGAGGGGCTCGCCGTCGGCATGCAGGCGACGGCGGCGCCGGTGATCGTGATCGTCGCGGGCATCCTGATCGCGCACCACTTCGCCGGCCTGTACGGCATCGGCGTCGCGGTGATGGCGCAGCTCTCGATGACGGGACTGATCGTCGCGCTCGACGCGTACGGGCCGGTCACCGACAACGCCGGCGGCATCGCCGAGATGGCCGACCTGCCGGAGGGCGTCCGGGCGATCACGGACCCGCTCGACGCGGTCGGCAACACGACGAAGGCCGTGACGAAGGGCTACGCGATCGGCTCTGCCGCGCTCGCGGCGCTGATCCTCTTCGACTCGTACACGACGGGTCTCGCGGACCAGGGCCTGCCGACGGCGTTCTCGCTCTCGGACGCGTGGGTGATCGCCGGACTCTTCGTCGGCGGTCTGATGCCGTTCCTGTTCGCCTCGCTCGCGATGCAGGCCGTCGGCCGCGTCGGCGGCGAGGTCGTGCAGGAGGTGCGGCGGCAGTTCCGCGAGCACCCGGGGATCATGGAGGGGACCGAGCGGCCCGACTACAGCCGCGCCGTCGGGATCGTCACGGGCTCGGCGATCAAGTCCATGCTCGCACCGGCGCTGATCCCGATCGTGTTCCCGATCGTCGTGGGGATCATCAACGCGCGGATGCTGGGCGGGCTCCTGATCGGGACGATCGTCACCGGTCTCTTCCTCGCGATCGCGATGACCTCCGGGGGCGGCGCCTGGGACAACGCGAAGAAGTCGATCGAGGACGGCGCCTACGGCGGCAAGGGCTCCGAGGCGCACGCCGCCGCCGTCACCGGCGACACCGTCGGCGACCCGTACAAGGACACCGCGGGTCCCGCGATCAACCCGATGATCAAGATCGCGAACGTCGTTGCGATCCTGATCATCCCGCTGGTCGTCTCGATCCACTAGGCAAATACGGCGCGGGGGCCGACGGCCCCCGCGCTAGGTTCTCCTCATGAACTGGCGGCGAACGGCCTCGGCCGTCGTCGGGTCGCTCGCGGCGCTCGGCGTCGCGACCGCGCTCGTCTACGCGCTGCGCCCCGTCGCGCCCGTGCTCAGCCTGGGCGTCCTCTACACGCTCGGCGTCCTCGCCGTCTCCGTGCTCTACGGGCTGCCGACGGCGGTCGTGACGGCGGTCGCCTCGATGCTCGCCTTCAACTTCCTCTTCCTGCCGCCGCTGCACACGTTCCGCCTCGCCGAGGGAGAGAACTGGGCGGCGCTCGCCGTCTACCTCGCGACCGCCGTCGTCGCGAGCCAGCTCGCCGCGCAGGCGCGCCGGCGCGCGGCGGAGGCGGAGCGCCGCGAGCAGGAGGCGGCGCTCCTCGCCGACGCCGCCGCGGCGCTCCTGCAGGAGCAGTCGCTCGACGAGGTCGCCGCTCGCGCGGAGCGTGTGCTGGCGTCCGCCGACACGATCTCCCGCGGGCGGTTCGACGCCGCCATGGACTCGCTCGCCGAGGTCGCGCGCGAGCGCGCCGAGGCGGACGTCGTACGCCGGTCCGACGCGATCAAGACGGCGATCCTCCAGACGGTCTCGCACGACTTCCGGACCCCGATCGCCACGATCAGCGCCGCCGTCGGCGGCCTCGAGCACCAGAGCCTCACGCTCTCGCGCGCGGACCGCGCCGAGCTGCTCGAGACGATCCGTCTCGAGACCGCGCGACTCGCCCGCCTCGTCGAAAACGTCCTCGATCTCTCCCGCCTGCAGACGGGGACCGCCGCGCCGCACCGGGCGCTCTGGTCGGTCGACGAGCTCGCGGGCGGTGCGGTCGCCGACGCCTCCACGCCGTCGCGTGTGACGCTCGACCTGCCCGACGGGCTGCCGCCGGTGCTCGTCGACGCGATGCAGATGCAGCGTGCGCTCGTCAACCTGCTCGAGAACGCGCTCAGGTTCTCCGAAGGGGCCGTCGAGCTGCGGGCCCGGTCGGAGGGCGGCAGCGTCGTGCTCGACGTCCTCGACGAGGGCGGGGTCCGGGCGGCGGCCGGCCTCGGCCTCGGGCTCGAGATCGCGCGCGGCTTCGCCCGCGTCAACGACGCGCAACTCGAGGTGACGCCGCGCGCCGGCGGCGGCACGCGGGCCCGGCTCGTGCTGCGCGCCGTCACGAGGGCGGCGGTGGGCTCGTGAGGGCCCGCGTGCTCGTCGTCGACGACGAGCCGCAGTTCCTGCGCGCGCTCGCCACGAGCCTCCGCGGCGCCGGCTACGAGGTCGAGACGGCGGAGACCGCGGCGGCTGCGCTCACGGCAGCCGCGCTGCGTCCGCCCGACGCCGTCGTGCTCGACCTGCTGCTGCCGGACCAGAAGGGCACGGACGTCTGTCGCGAGCTCCGCACGTGGAGCGATGCGCCGATCGTGCTCGTCTCCGCCGTCGGCGACGAGGACGAGAAGATCGCCGCCCTGGACGTCGGCGCCGACGACTACGTGACGAAGCCGTTCGCGATCGGCGAGCTGCTCGCACGTTTGCGGGCGGTGCTGCGGCGCGCGGGGCAGCCGGGCGAGCCCGTGCTCCGCCTCGGCCCGCTGACGATCGACCTCGAGAAGTCGCTCGTCGCGGTCGACGGCGAGCCGGTGCACCTGACGCCGCACGAGTTCCGGATCCTGCGCCTGCTCGCGCAGAACGAGGGGAAGCTGCTGACGCACCGCACGATCCTGCGCGAGGTGTGGGGGCCGGCGTACGGCGAGGAGTCGAACTACCTGCACGTGTACGTGTCGCAGCTGCGCCGCAAGCTCGAGCCCGACCCGGCGAAGCCGCGCTACATCCTCACCGAGCCGGGCGCCGGCTACCGCTTCGTCACGCCTGCCACTTGAGGCTTTCCTGAGGCGCGGTACGGGAATCCTGAGCCGCGTCTGAGCCTGCCCGGCCTACCGTCGAGGCATGGAGCTCAACCTGCTCGCGCCGGTCCGGCACTGGGAGGCACGCAGGGCCCTGAAGGTCGCGCGCCGGCGGGCGGACGCGGAGCTCCTGGCGTCGCGCCTTCCCTCCCCGCGGCTCGCGTGGCGCAGCGCGGAGCTCGTCGCCGCCGGCAACCGTGTCTCGCTGGCGCGGTCCGTGACGGACGTCGTCCACGCCGCCGACGAGCGGCTGCTCCTGGGGGCCTCGCCGCTCCACCGGGCGACCGTGCGCGACTGCCGTTCCGAGCTCCTCGCGCTCGCGAGCCGCCTCTGCGACGTCGCCTCGCCGGTTGCGCCGCGCGGCGTGCTGCTCGTCGAGCGGCTGCTCGTCGACGGCGAGAGCCCGCTCTACGGCGACGGCGGAGTCGACCGGCTGCGGGCCGAGGTCGCCCGGTGCGACGAGGAGCTGACGGCGCGGCGTGGCGCAGACTGAGCTCGGTCCCCGCTCGCCGCGGCTGAAGCGCGTCGTGGTCGGGCGCCCGATGGCGTCGGGCGAGCTCGACGAGACGCTGCTGCCGAAATGGCTCGCGCTGCCCATCTTCGCGTCCGACCCGCTCTCGTCGGTCGCCTATGCCACGGAGGCTGCGCTCGTCGTGCTCGTGGCGACGTCGGCGGCCGCGGCACGCTTCGTGTTTCCGATCGCGCTCGCGATTGCGTGCCTGCTCGCGATCGTGGTTCTCTCGTACCGGCAGACGGTACGTGTCTACGAGAGCTCGGGCGGCGCCTACGTCGTCGCCAAGGAGAATCTCGGCAAGCTGCCGAGCCTCGTCGCGGCCGCTGCGCTGCTCACGGACTACGTGCTGACCGTCGCGGTGTCCGTCGCTGCGGGCGTGCTCGCGCTCACCTCCGCCGTCCCGTCGCTCCGGGGGCACGAGCTGACGCTGTCGCTCGCCTGCGTGGGGCTGATCGCGCTGGCGAACCTGCGAGGGGTGAAGGAGGCGGGGATCCTCTTTGCGCTCCCGACCTACGCGTTCGTCGCCTCGATCTTCGCCCTCCTCGGCGTCGGCTTCGCGAAGTGCGCCGCGGGCGGCTGTCCGCGCGCCGAGGTCCCGCACCCGCTCACCGCCGGTGCCGGCGCCGTCACCCTTTTTGTCCTGCTACGGGCGTTCTCGTCGGGCTCGACCGCGCTCACGGGCGTCGAGGCGATCGCGAACGGCGTCAACGCATTCCGGCGGCCGCACGGCCGGAATGCCGCCACCACGCTGCTCGTGCTCGGCTCGATCGCGGTCACGATGTTCGTCGGCGTGTCGTGGCTTGCCGTGCACATGCACGCGCGGCCCTCCGCGACGGGGACGCCCTCGGTGCTCTCTGAGATCGCACGCGGAGTCTTCCCCTCCTCGTCGGCGCTCGGCTTCATGTACTGGGCGGTGCAGGCGCTCACGCTCGCAGTGCTCGTTCTCGCCGCGAACACGTCGTATCAGGGCTTCCCGCGGCTCGCGGCGCTCCTCGCGCGCGACGGGTTCTTCGCCCGGCAGTTCACGAACCTCGGAGACCGCCTCGTCTTCTCGAACGGGATCCTCGTCCTCACCGGGATCGCCGCGACGCTCCTCTGGATCTACAACGCCAGCGTCGACTCGTTGATCCACCTCTACGTGATCGGCGTCTTCACCGCATTCACGCTCTCGCAGGCGGGGATGGTGCGCTACTGGGTACGGAGCCGCGACCCCGGCTGGCTGCACCGCCTGCTCGTGAACGCCGTCGGGGCGTTCGCGACGGGCGTCGTCACGCTCGTCGTGATCTGGACGAAGTTCGCGCAGGGCGCCTGGATCGTGATCGTCGCGATCCCGCTCGCGGTTCTCGTCTTCCTGGGCATCAACCGCCACTACCGGCGGTTCTCGCGCCGGCTGCAGGCAGGAGTCGGTGCGGTGCGCGCCGCGCGGCCGCCGACGAACGAGGTGCTGCTCGCCGTCGACTCGCTGGACGTCGCGACCGAGGGCGCGCTGTGGTACGCGCGGCGGATCGCGGGCGGGAGCAGAATCCGGGCACTCCTCGCGCCCGCGAGGCACACCGACTCGGGGATCCGCGCGCGCTGGTGGGAGCTCGCCGACGCCGGGCCGCGCCTCGAGGTGCTGCCGGTCGAGGAGGAGGGCCCGATGCAGGCGCTCCTCGAGGAGGTGTGGCGGGTGCCGCGCGGAGAGTCCGACTTCGTCACCGTCGTCGTGCCCGAGCAGTTCCGGCGTCCGTCGCTCCTCGCCGCCCTGATGCGGCCGTCGTCGCGGCTGAAGCTGCGTCTGCTCTCCGAGCCCGGCGTCGTCGTGACCGACGTGCCGGTCGTCACCGCGAACCGGCGACCCGAAGGGAAGACGCCGACGCGCCTCGTCACGCGCGTCCTGCTCGCAAACGTGCACGCGGGCAGCCTCCGCGCCGTCGGGTACGCGCAGTCGCTCGGCGTCGAGGACACGCGCGCGGTCTCCTTCGCCTTCGACGAGGCGGAGGCCGGGCGCTTCCGGGAGGAGTACGTCCGTGCCGGCGTGCCGCTGCCGCTCGACCTGAGCGACGCGCCCTACCGGGATGTCGGCACGCCGCTGCTCGCCTACCTGCGCGACCTGACCGCGGACGGCGAGACGGTCGTCAACGTCGTCATGCCCGAGATCGTGGTCCGCGGCTGGCGCCGCCTGCTGCACAACCAGCGCGCGCTCTACATCAAGCGGCTGCTCCTCTTCGAACGGCACGTGATCCTCTCCAGCGTCCCGTACCAGCTCTTTCGCTGAGCCAGATACGGTGCCGCGGTGCGCAACCGCGTGCTCGTCTACACCGAGGCCCTCGACGTCGCCGCCGAGGGCGCCGTCTGGTACGCGCGGCGGATCGGCGGCGGCACGTTCGAGGCGTTGCACGTGCCCGGACGCAGGACGGACACGGGCATCCACGCCCGCTGGTTCGACTTCACCGGCGGCGAGCCGCGGCTCGACGTCCGGGAGCCCGGCTCCGACGCGACCGCCGCCGTCCTGGGAGAGATCGAGCGTCTCCGCTCGGAGAGCGACGACACCATCGTCACCGTCGTCCTGCCGGAGCAGTTCGCGCGCAGGTCGCTGCTCGCCGCGGCGCAGCGCGAACAGTTCAGGCTCAAGCTCCGCCTGCTCGTCGAGCCACGCGTCGTCGTCGCGGACGTGCCGACCGTGACGCCGAAGCGGCGGCCCGAGGGCCGGGTGCCGCAGCGGCTCGTCGTCCGGGTCCTGGCAGGCGACGACGACGGCGCGACACGGCGCGCGGTGGCCTACGCCGGGATGCTGGGCGGTGACGACGTCCGCGCGGTCCACTTCGGCACGCGCGACTGGGAGGAGGGCCTCGCGCTGGCGGTCGACGACGCGCCGCTCGACGGCCGCCTGGGGGATGCGCTGCTCGCCTACCTGCGCGGGCTGACGGCCGAGCCGTCGTCGGTCGTGAACGTCGTCCTCCCCGAGCGCATCCACCCGAGCCTGAGATGGCTCCGCAGCCGGCGGGCGCTCGCGATCAAGCGACTCCTCCTCTTCGAGCCGCACGTCATCCTCAGCTCAGTCCCCTGCCGGGACTAGGCTCTCGGCCGTGCCACGGCGCAGGCGTCAGAGCCACAGCCTGGAGCGCGTGCTCGGCGCCCCGGCGCTGTTCGCCACCGCCTACGGCAACGTCGGCTCCTCGATCTACTACGCGCTCGGGCTCGTCGCGGGGATCGCGCTCGGCCTCACGCCGCTCGTCTTCATCATCAGCGGGCTCATCTTCGCGGCCACCGCCGCGACCTACGCGGAAGGCACCGTCCGCTACCCGGAGGCCGGCGGGTCGTCCAGCTTCGCCCGGCACGCGTTCAACGAGCTCGTCTCGTTCGGGGCGGCGTGGGCGCAGATGCTCAACTACGTCATCACGATCGCCATCTCGGTGATCTTCGTGCCGCACTACCTCTCGATCTTCTGGGAGCCGCTGCGCACGAATCCATGGGACATCGTCCTCGGGATCGGCTTCACGTGGCTGCTCGTCGGCCTGAACATCGTCGGCGTCCAGGAGGCGGCAAGGCTCAACATCGTTCTCGCGGTCGTGGACTTCGCGACGCAGCTGCTGCTCGTGCTGCTCGGTTTCGTGCTGATCTTCCACCCGCACGTGCTGTGGGCGAACGTCCACTTCGGCGTCGCGCCGTCCTGGAGCGCGTTCCTGCTCGCGATCCCGGTCGGGATGATCGCCTACACCGGGATCGAGACGGTGTCCAACCTCGCCGAGGAGGCACGCGACCCGGTGCGAACGATCCCGCGTTCGATCTCGTGGGTGGCGATCGCGGTGTTCGCGATCTACTTCACGTTGCCCTGGGTGGCGCTGTCGGCGATGCCCGTCGTGAAGCAGGGCGGCGCGTACGTCACGCAGCTCGGGCAGGACCCGCCGTCCGGGTTCAAGAACGACCCGGTGCTCGGGCTCGTGGAGAATCTCGGGCTGCACGGCGCGCTGCTCTCGACGGCCAAGATCTACGTCGGCCTCCTGGCGGCGACGATCCTCTTCATCGCGACGAACGCCGGTGTGATCGGCGCCTCCCGGATCACGTACTCGATGTCGAGCTACCGGCAGCTGCCGGAAGTGTTCCGCCGCCTTCATCCGAAGTTGAAGACGCCGTGGCTTGCCCTGGTCGTCTTCGCCGGCATCGGCGCCTCGCTCTTCCTCGTGTCGGGGCAGGTGGACTTCCTCGGCCGCATGTACGCATTCGGCGCGATGCTCTCGTTCACGATCGCGCATGTCTCCGTGATCGCCCTGCGTGTCAAGAGCCGCGGCGAGGAGCTCGAGTGGCACGCGCGTCCGAACCTGCGACTGCTCGGCATCGACTGGCCGCTGTTCGCGATCGTCGGCGGACTCGGCACAGGGATCGCGTGGCTCGTGGTGGTCGTCCAGGACGCGCCCACGCGGTACGCAGGACTGGCATGGCTCGCCGCCGGTTTCGTCTTCTACCCGCTGTACCGCCGTCACCTCTCGGTGCCGGTCACCGTCTCCTCGCGGGCGCCGGTGCCGGTCGGGGCCGCACTCGCGCTCGAGTACCGGTCGATCCTCGTCCCGGTCGTCGCGGGGGAGGAGTCGCGGGAGGCGGTCGAGCTCGCCGCCCGCCTGGCCACAGAGCGTGCCGGCCGGATCGTGCTCCTGCGTGTGATCGTCGTGCCGCTCGAACTGCCCCTCGACGCCGACCTGACCGAGCAGCTGAACGATGCGGACCGGCTGCTGGACGACGCGCGGGCGGTCGCGGAGCCGTACAGCGTGCGCGTGACCGAGCGCGTCGTGCGGGCGCGCAACGCCGGGCGGGCGATCGTCGAGGAGGCCGAGCGGCGCGGCTCCGAGATGATCGTGCTCGGCGCGCGGCGCGGACGGCACAAGGCGATCTTCGGCGGTACGGTCGACTACGTGCTCAAGCACGCCCCGTCGCGCGTGATGGTCGCCGCGGGGAGGACGCTGGCGGCGTGAGACGGGAACGGGACGTGAGCATCTACCGCGGGATGGTCACTCTCACGTCGGCGCTGCTGGTCGTGCTCGGCGCGGCGATGCTGCTCGTGACGGTCACGCACGGATTCGGCGTCGGCGTCGTGCTCGGCGTTCTCTTCGTCGCCGCCGGTGCCGGCCGCCTCCTCATGCTGCGGAGGAGCCGCTAGTGGCGCGCAAGCTGCCCGGGCTGCGCCGCGAGCTCGACGCGCGCGCGCTCTACTCCGTCGCATACGGCGAGATCGCGTCGTCCATCTACTTCGCGCTCGGGGTGATCGCGGCGCACGCGATCGGGTTTACGCCGCTCGTCCTGCTCGGCGTCGGCATCCTCTTCCTCGTCGTCTCCCTCTCCTACGCCGAGGGGACGGCCGCACTTCCCGAGACGGGCGGCGCGGCGACCTTCGTCCGGCGCGCCGGGAACGACCTCGTCGGCTTCCTCACCGGGTGGGCGCTCTTCCTCGACTACCTGATCGTGATCGCGCTGTCGGCGCTCTTCGTGCCGCACTACCTCGCCGGTGCACTGCACGTCGACGCGCTCGACCGGAACCCGTGGGACGTCGTCGTCGGCGTCGCCGTGATCCTCCTGCTCGCGGCGACGCGGATCGTCCACCGGCCGTCCCTCTACGGCGTCGGGATCATCGTGCCCGCGCTCGACCTGCTCACGCAGCTCCTGCTCGTCGTGCTCGGGTTCGCGCTCGTGTTCTCGCCGCACGCGCTGACCGCGGGCACGTCGCTCGGGTCGCACCCGACGTGGCACCAGCTCGCCTTCGCGCTTCCCCTGGCCATGCTCGCCTTCACCGGGCTCGAGACGGTCGCGAACCTCGCGGAGGAGGCGCGCCGGCCGGGCGTCGACCTGCCGAGGTCGGTGTTCGGCGGCATCGCCACCGTCATCACCGTCTACGTCGCGATCGCCGTCGTCGCGCTCTCGGCGTTCCCCGGCGCGACGGAGCTCGGCGGCCGCTGGGTGCGCTCGCCGCTCCTGGGCGTCGCCGACCGGATCGGCGGGCACCTGCCGCTCGGGCTCGGCGGCGTGCTGCGCGTCTTCGTCGGGATCACGGGCGCGCTCATCCTCGTCGCTGCGGTGACGACGTCGATCTCCGGCTTCTCGCGGCTCGCGTACTCGCTCGGCGAGCACGGGCAGCTGCCCCGCTCGTACGGCCGCCTGAGCCGTCGTGCGCACGTGTCGCCGCAGGCGATCGTCTCCGTCGCCCTCCTGTCGTCGGCGCTCGTCGTCGGCTCGGCGTTCCTGCGCCACGACGTCGCGTCTCTCGCGAGCCTGTTCTCGTTCGGCGTGCTCTTCGCCTTCACCGCGGCCCAGCTCGCGGTGATCAAGCTCCGGATCGACGAGCCCGACCTGCCCCGGCCCTACCGTGCCCCCTTCGACATCCGTCTCGGGCGCAGCGAGATCCCACTGCCGGCCGTCCTCGGGTCGGTCGCGACCTTCGGCGTGCTCGTCGTCGCGCTTGCGACGCACCCGGCCGCCCGCTACGGCGGCCCGCTCTGGCTGGCCGTCGGGCTCGTGGTCTTCGTCGCGGTCCGCGTCGCGCGCGGCGAGGGAATCCTCGAGCGCGTCCAGGCGCCGGACGAGCGCGCCGCGGCGACCCCGGCGCGGTTCCACCGCATTCTCGTGCCGATGAAGCTCGGGGTGATCGGCGAGGAGATGATCGCGACGGCGATTCGGCTCGCGTCCGAGCACGGGGCGGAGGTGCAGGCGCTGCACGTGATCCGGGTGCCGCTCGAGCTGCCGCTCGACGCCCCGCTCCTGGACGAGGAGGAGCGGGGGGAGGCATCGCTCGCGGAGGCGAAGCTGCTCGGCGCCGACCACGGCGTCACCGTCGAGGGGACGACCGTCCGCGCCCGCGCGATCGGCCACGCGATCGTCGAGCGCGCGTTCGAGGTGGGGGCGGACCTGATCGTGCTCGGCTCGGCGCCGCGGTGGCGCCGGCAGTCGCGCTTCTTCTCGCCGACCGTCGACTACGTGCTCCGCAAGGCGCCGTGCGAGGTGCTGATCGTGGCGTTCCCGCAGTCCGTGATGGACGAGGAGCTCGCGGCGTACTGATCGAGGAGTACGCTGCGCGGCGATGAAGGCGATCGTGATCGGGTGCGGCCGGGTCGGCTCCGCCGTGGCGCTGCAGCTGCAGGCCTCGGGCTGGGACGTGACCGTCCTCGACGAGAACGAGGATGCGCTGGGCCGGCTCGGCGAGAGCTGGACGGGCGGGTTCGTGGTCGGGCACGGGATGGACCTCCAGCTCCTGCGCGAGGCGGGGATCGAGGAGGCGGACGCGGTGATCGTGACGACCGACGGCGACAACACGAACCTCGTGATCGCGCAGGTGGCGCAGAAGCAGTTCGAGGTGCCCACGGTCGTCGTGCGCGTGCTCGACCCGGCGCGGGCGCAGTTCTACGCGACGAAGGGGCTGCGGATCGTCTGCCCGACGTCGGCGGCGATCGAGACGCTCGTCGGCGCCGTCCGCGAGGCCGAGGAGGTGTCGGCGTAGATGTACGTGCTCGTTGCGGGCGGTGGCAAGGTCGGCGCGAACCTCACCCGCTCGCTGCTGCGCACCGGCCACGAGGTGACGCTGATCGAGCAGAAGCCCTATCGCTTCGACAAGCTCGAGGCCGAGTTCGAGCACCAGGTCCTGCGCGGCGACGCGACCGAGCTCTTCGTGTTGGAGCGCGCGGGGATCAAGCGGCCGCCCGATCTCGTCGTCGCCGCCACGGGCGACGACGAGGACAACATCGTCATCTGCCAGCTCGCGCGCGAGCGCTACGGCGTCGGGAACGTGATCGCGCGGATCAACGACCCGCGTAACCAGCCGTACTTCGACCTCCTGGGGATCTCGCCGACCGTCTCCGCGACCGGGGCGATCATGGGCCTGATCGAGCATGAGGTGCCGGAGCACGGACTCGTCCAGCTGCTCGAGCTGCGCAAGGAGAACCTCGAGATCGTCGAGGTGACGGTCGACAAGGGCGCGAACTGCCAGGGAAAGCGGGTGCGGGCGCTGCGGCTCCCCGAGGGGGCGCGGCTGATCTCGGTCGTCCGCGACGGCAAGGCGGCGATCCCGGACGAGGAGACCCAGCTCGAGGCCGGCGACCAGGTGCTCGCGATCCTGGAGCCGGGGAAGGAGGACGAGCTGCGGCGCGTCCTCCTGCGCGACTAGGAGCTCCTCGCCGGAACGCGCCGCGGGCGGCGCTACGCTGCGGGGGTGCGTCGCCCAGCGACACCGGTCGTTCTGGCCTGGTTCGCCACCATCGCAGGGCTCGTCTCGATCGTCTCGGCGCTCACGCCCGAGATGGCGAATCGGATCGAGCTCGTGCGCGGCGTCCTCCCGCCCGGCGTTCCCGGTGCCGCCCGGACGATCGTGCTCGCGCTCGGGCTCGGGCTGATCTGGCTCTCGCGCGGCCTCGCGCGCCGCAAGCGCCGCGCCTGGTGGCTCGCCGTGGCCGTCGTGTGCGCATCGGCGCTCGCCCACCTCGCGAAGGGGCTCGACGTCGAGGAGGCGACCGTGCACCTCCTGCTCCTCGCCGCCCTCTTCCGCGCCCGGCGCCACTTCGTCGCCCCCGGCGACCCGGCGACGGTGCTGCCGCTCCTGCAGGTCGGGTCCGCGCTCGCCGTCTGCGGCGCCGTCGGGCTGATCGACCTCTACGATCCGGACGTCTACTCGAGCCGGATCGAGCGCGCGCTCGGCCTCGTCACGCTCGCGCTCGCCGTGCGGGCGCTCTGGCTCTGGCTGCGCCCGCACGCCTCGGTTCCGGCGGGAGCCGGCGAGCGGGAGCGCGCCTCCGAGCTCGTCCACGAGCACGGCTCGGACAGCCTCGCCTACTTCGCGCTCCGCCGCGACAAGAGCTACTTCTTCGCGCCGAGCGGACGGTCGTTCCTCGCCTACCGCGTCGTCGGCTCGACCGCGCTCGTCGCCGGCGACCCGATCGGCGACGACGCCGAGCGCCGTGCGCTGATGGAGGAGTTCCGGCGGGTCGCCCACGCGAAGGGCTGGCGTGTCGCCGTCGCGGGCGCCTCCGGCGACTCGCTCGCGGACTACGTCACGCTCGGGTTCAAGTCGCTGTATCTCGGCGACGAGGCCGTCATCCGCCCCGCCGAGTTCAGCCTCGAGGGTCGCGCGATCCGGAAGGTGCGGCAGTCCGTGACGCGGCTCGAGAAGCACGGGTACGAGGTGCGAATGCTGACGACCGCGGATGCCGACGAGAAGCTGCGCGCCGAGCTCCGCGCCGTCTCCGCCGAGTGGCGCGGCAACTGGCCCGAGCGCGGCTTCACGATGGCGATGGACGCGCTCTTCCTCTACCCGGACACCGTCCTCGCCGTCGCGGTCTCGCCCGACGGAGGCGTCGGCGGCTTCCTGCAGCTCGTTCCCTCACCGGCCAGCGAGGGCTACTCGCTCGCGTCGATGCGCCGGCGCCGCGACACCCCGAACGGGCTGATGGAGTTCCTGATCACGGAGACGGTCGCCTGGGCGCGGGCGCACGCCGTCAGCGAGGTCTCGCTCAACTTCGCGGTCTTCGCCGACTTCCTGCGCGCCGAGGAGGGAGCGGGCGCCGCGACCCGCACGTTCCGCTGGCTGCTCCTGAAGGCCGACCGGCTCTTCCAGGTCGAGCGCCTGCACAGCTTCAACCGCAAGTTCTTCCCGCACTGGCGCCGCCGCTACTTCTGCTTCGAGCGCTGGGCCGACCTGCCGCTCGCGGGACTCGCCTACCTCCACGCCGAGTCGCTCCTGACGCCGCCGGGCCCCTGGGTCCGGTCGCACGACCTCACGGCGCGATGAGGAGGCTGCTCCCGCTCGCGGCGCTCCTGGCGCTGCTCGTCGCGCGCGCCGGCGGCACGGCGCCGGCGCCGCACGACTGGCCCGTCTTCGGCTGGGACGCCGCCCGGCACAACGCGAGCCCCGAGACGACGATCGACGCACGCAACGTCACGCGGCTCGACCGCCGCCGCGTCCGGCTCGACGGCACCGTCGACTCGTCCCCGATCTTCGTCGGCGGCCGGATCGTCGTCACGACGACGTACGGGAAGACGATCGCCCTGTCGCCGGCGGGCAAGGTGCTCTGGCGGTTCACCCCGCCCGCCTACGCGCGGCTCGCGGGCAGCGCCCAGATCACGAACGCGACCCCCGCGGCCTCGACCGACCGCGCCGCCGTCTACGCCGCCGCATCCGACGGGCGGATCCGGAAGCTCCGTCTCTCCGACGGGAAGGTCCTCTGGACGGCGGCGATCACCCGCGACCCGACGCACGAGAAGATCACCTCGTCCCTGAACGTCTCACGCGGGCTCGTGATCGCGACGACGGGCGGCTACATCGGCGACGCGCCCCCGTACCAGGGTCACGTGGTGACGCTCTCGGAGGCGACCGGGCGCATCCAGCACGTGTGGAACTCCCTCTGCTCCGACCGCCGCGGGATCATCGTGCCGCGGACGTGCCGGTCGAGCGACTCGGCGATCTGGTCCCGCAACGGCGCGGCCGTCGACCCGGGCAACGGCGACCTCGTCGTCGCCACCGGCAACGGCCCGTGGAACGGCAGGACGGACTGGGGCGACAGCGTGATCGTGCTCGCGTCCGACGCGTCGCGGATGCTCCGTCACTGGACGCCGGTCGACCAGCAGCACCTGAACGACGGGGACGTCGACCTCGGCTCGACGAGCCCGGCGCTGCTGGACGACGGCTACGCAGTGCAGGGCGGCAAGGACGGCAAGCTCAGGCTCCTCCAGCTGCACCGCCTGCCGGGCGTGAACGCCCGCACGGGCGGCGAGCTGCAGACGGTGGGGACCCCCGGGAACGCCGGCCTGTTCAGCGAGCCGGCCGTGTGGAAAGGGCGCTGGGTCTTCGTCGCGACCGACGGAGGCACCGCGGCCTGGCTCCTGAAGGGCGGCCGGCTGCACGCGGTCTGGTCGAACGGCAACGGCGGCACCACGCCCGTCCTCGCCGGCAGCCTCCTCTACGTCGCGGGCAGCGGCGCCGTCAACGTGTACGTGCCGACGAGCGGCCGCCGCGTCGCGAGCCTCCCGACCGGCCCCGTGCACTGGCAGAGCCCGATCGTCGCCGACGGCCACGTCGTCATGCCCGAGGGGAACGCGAACGACCACGCGGCCAGCGGCCTGCTCGACGTCTTCTCGCTGTGAGGGCGCTCGGAGCCGTCTGCGCCGCGCTCGCGGTCGTGTCCTGCGCCGCTGCGAGGCCGGCCGCGCTGCACCTCGTCCGCGTCGCGCACTTCGAGGCGCCGGTGTACGCGACCTCGGCGCCCGGCGAGCCCGGCAACCTCTACGTCGTCGAGCAGGCCGGCCGGATCCGCGTCCTCGCGGGCGGGCACATCCGCGCGACGCCGTTCCTCGACATCCGCCGGCAGGTCGTGAGCGGCGGCGAGCAGGGGCTCCTGTCGGTCGCGTTCGACCCCGACTACGCGACGAACCGTCGCTTCTACGTCGACTACACCGACGCGAACGGCGACACGCGGGTGGTGCAGTACCGCTCCGACGGCACGCGCGCGCTGCCCGGATCGGCGAGACAGCTCGTCTTCGTGCGGGACTTCGCCCCGAACCACAACGGCGGCCAGCTGCAGTTCGGGCCCGACCGGCGCCTCTACTGGGGGAACGGCGACGGCGGCGGGGGCGGCGACCCGCACCGGAACGGGCAGAACCTCGGCCGCCCGTTCGCGAAGATCATGCGTCTGAACGTGAACGCGCCGAAGCCGCGCTGGACGCTCGTCGCCTACGGGCTCCGCAACCCGTGGCGGTTCTCCTTCGACCGGGCGACGGGCGACCTCTACATCGGCGACGTGGGCCAGGGCGACTGGGAGGAGGTCGACGTGATCCGCCGCGGCGCGACGGCCGTCTCGAACTTCGGCTGGAACCGCTACGAGGGCACGCACGTCTACGACGCATCGACGCGACTGCTCACCCGCGGTGTCTACCGGCGCCCCGTCGCCGAGTACTCCCACGCGCTCGGCTGCTCCGTCACCGGCGGCTACGTCTACCGCGGCACGCGCGTGCCCGCCGCGGCCGGCCGCTACTTCTACGGCGACTACTGCTCCGGCACCGTCTGGAGCTTCCGGCTCGACGGCGGCAAGGCCGCCGCCCTGCGCCGCGAGCCGTTCCGCGTCGCGGGGCTCTCCTCCTTCGGCGAGGACGCCGCCGGTGAGCTCTACCTGATGTCGGTGACGTCCGGCAGCCTGTTCCGGCTCGCCGGCTAGCCCGCGCGGCGCCGCCGCACCTGCGGCCCCTGCGTGCCGAGGGCGGCGTAGGTGATCGCCTGCAGCGACTCGTTCAGGTTGCGCAGCTCGTGCGCGATCACGGTCAGCTCCTCGCGCCGCTCCTCGCGCGCGTTCAGTCGCGCGAGCTCCTCGGCGATCCGGTCGAGCCGCGCGAGCAGCGCCTCGAGCCGGCGGTCGGTCAGCTCTCCGTGCTCCATGCGGGGAAGCTTACGTCGAGGGTAGAGTTGGCCGCCAAAGGGCGAGCGGCGAGGGAACCCGGTGGAAGTCCGGGACGGTCCCGCCGCTGTGAGGGGAGAAGCCCTTCGCCGAGACGCCACTGGGCCGACGGCCTGGGAAGGCGGCGGAGGGGGAGCCCCGAGTCAGAAGACCTGCCGGTCGCCCTCCATACCGAACCCCTCGCGGAAGGAGGATTCGTGGCCAGGCGCCTCATCGTTCTCGTCGTCCTCGGTCTCGCCGTGCCCGCGACCGCGCTCGCGGCGACCGTCAAGGTGCGGATCGAAGGAAAGACCCGCACGCTGTTCGCACCCACGGAGGTGACCGTTACCGCGCAGAACGCACTCGACGCTCTCGAGCAGGCGTCGGTGCTCGGCGAGCTCTACTACCACGTCACCGTCACCGGCTTCGGCCCCTACGTCGACCAGGTCGGCCGCTACGGCGGCTCCGCCTCGAGCGGGTGGGTCTTCAAGGTGAACGACGCCTCGCCGCCGGTCGGCGCCGACAAGCTGACGCTGCACGACGGCGACCGCGTGCTCTGGTACTACGCCGACTTCGGGCCGACCGGGGGCCCGCCGACGCTGCGCATCAAACGGAGCGGCGTCTGCTACACGGCGACCGCGTTCGACGACAACGGCAAGGCGGTCGCGGTGAACGACGTCACGTGGCACGTCGGCTCGAAGCGCGCCGTCATGGCGAGCAGCACCGCCAGGCGCTTCTGCCCAGGGCACCACGAGGGCCTGCTCATCCGCGCCGAGGGCGGGGGCGCGATCCGCTCGAACGCCCTGCCGTGAAGCGCGCGCTCCTCGTCGCCGTCGCGCTCGTCCTCGCCGGCTGCGGCGGGGGCGGGCGCGGGCACGGCACGGCGACGCTCTGGGTGACGCGCGACCGCGGCGCGCACGTCGTCTTCGCCGGCCGGGTCCCGGCCGGGCTGAACGCGATCCAGACCGTCGAGCGGAAGCTCCACGTCACGACCCGCTACGGCGGGCGGTATGTGCAGTCGATCGCCGGCATCGACGGCTCGCTCGCGGCGCAGCGCGACTGGTTCTTCTACGTCGACGGGATCGAGGGCGACCGCAGCGCCGCGGAGGTGACGGTGCAGCCGCACGCGGTGCTCTGGTGGGACTTCCGGCGCTGGAGCGGCGCGACGATGCACGTGCCCGTCGTCGCGGGGGCCTATCCGGAGCCGTTCCTGCATCGCGGGCCGACGAGCGTCGTCGGCGACGCCTCGCTCGCGCGTCCGATCGCACGCCAGGTGCACGGGGTCGTGAACGCGAAGACGACGCCGCGCAGCTTCGTCGTCGTCGGCGGCCGGCTCCCGCCGGACACCGTTCGCATCCGCCCGTTCCGGCGCGGCTACCTGCTCGAGCTGGGCGCCGCCGTCGCCCGCCGGCTCGCGCGCGATCCGCACGCGCTGAGGTTCCGGTTCTGAGCGCCGCGCCGGCAGCCGCGCTCCTCGCTGCGCTCGCGGTCGCGGCGCTGCTCGCGGGCCACACCGCGTCGGTCGCCGTCATCTGCGCCGTGCTGCTCCTGGCGGCGCTCCGCGCTCCTGCGCGCCGGCGCTGGCCGTACCTCGTGGGCACGCTCACGACGGGCCTCCTCGTCTTCTGCCTGACGCCGTTCGTCGAGGTGATCGGCTCGCACCCGCTCTGGACGGGGCCGACGGTGCCCGTGCTGGGGACGATCGACGTGACGCGCGAGGAGCTCGCGAACGGGCTCCACCAGGGCCTTCGCCTGACGGCCGTCGGGCTCGCGTTCGCCGTCTACGCGCTGCTCCTCGACCACGACCGGCTGCTCGCCTCGGCCGGCTGGGCGCGCCGCTCGACGCTCGCGGTCGCGCTCGCGACCCGCCTCATGCCCCTGCTCGAGCGGGACGCCCGCGACCTGCAGCTCGCGCTGCGCGGACGGGGCGTGGAGCTCACGCCGGTGCGGCGGCTCTCGCCGCTCCTCGCCGGCTCGCTCGAGCGCGGGCTGGACCTCGCCGAGGCGATGGAGGCGCGCGGCTACGGGCGGCCGGGCCGCACCCGGGCGCCGCAGCCGCCGTGGCGCGCGCGCGACCACGCCGCGCTCGGCATCGCCGTGGCGCTGGTCGTCGTGGGGGCGCTGTGGCTCTAGCGGTCGTCGATCGTCTCCGCTTCGCGTACACCGGCGGAGCTCCGGTGCTCGACGGCGTCTCGCTCACGATCCGGGAGGGCGAGCACGTCGCGCTCCTCGGGCCCTCCGGCGCCGGGAAGTCGACGTTGCTGCGCGCGCTCGCGGGGCTCGTTCCACACTTCCACGGCGGCACGTTCGCCGGCTCGGTCGTCGTCGGCGGCATCGACACGCGCGAGGCGCGGCCGGCGGCGCTCGCAGGCGTCGTCGCCTCCGTCTTCCAGGACCCCGAGGACCAGATCGTGATGAGCAAGGTCGCGAACGAGGTGGCGTTCGGGCTCGAGAACATCGGCGTGTCGCCGTCGGAGATCTGGCCCCGGGTCGAGGAGGCGCTCGCGCTCGTCGGCGCCGAGGAGCTCGCCGGCCGCTCGACGGCGGAGCTGTCGGGCGGGGAGCTGCAGCGCGTCGCGCTCGCGGCGGCGCTCGCGCTCGGGCCCCGCCTCCTGCTGCTCGACGAGCCGAGCTCGCAGCTCGATCCCGCCGCCGCCGACGCGTTCTTCGCCGCCGTCGAGCGCCTCGCCTGCGCCGTCGTCGTCTCGGAGCAGCGGCCCGCGCGGCCGCTCGCACATGCCGAGCGCGTGCTCTTCCTCGACGGCGGGCGCGTCGCGCTCGACGCTCCGCGCGACGACGCGCTCGCCTGGCTCGCCGAGCACCGCCCGCTCTACCTGCCGCACACGCCCGAGCTCGTCTGCCGCGTCCGGGGCGTCCGGTTCTCGTACGGTGACCGGCTCGTCCTGGACGGGGCGTCGCTCGAGGTGCGCCGCGGCGAGGTGGTCGCGCTCACCGGCCGAAACGGCGCCGGGAAGACGACGCTCGCGCGGCTCGCGGCGGGGCTGCTCGAGCCCGACGCGGGCGAGGTGGCGCACGCGCGGGCCGCGTACCTGCCGCAGGACCCCGGCCGCCACGTCGTCGCGGAGCGGGTGCTCGACGAGGTCGCGCTGGGCGCGGGGGAGGGGCGGGCGCGCGCGGCGCTCGAGCGGCTCGGGCTCGGCCCGCAGCTCGACCGGCATCCCCGCGACCTCTCCTCGGGCGAGCGGGAGCGGCTCGCGCTCGCGGCGGTGCTCGCCACCGAGCCGGAGCTGCTCGTCCTCGACGAGCCGACGCGCGGTGTCGACCCGGAGCGGAAGACGGAGCTCGCGCGGCTTCTGCGGGCCGAGGCGCCGGCGCGGGGCACCCTCGTCGTCACGCACGACCTCCCGTGGGCGGCGGAGGTCGCGGACCGCGTCGTCGAGCTCGGCGTGCGACAGGGTGTGCATGTATAGGCTCGTCGGCGTCGCGGCGGGGCTGCTGGCGGCCGCGCTCGTCGTGCAGGACGGTGCGCTCGCGACGGCGCTCGGCGCGGGGGCGCTCGTGGTCGCGGGTGTCGCATGGTTCGAGCTGCGCACCGACTCGACGCGCGAGCTCGCGGTGATCGCCACGCTCGCCGCCGCGGCGGCCGCCGGCCGGGTGCTCTTCGCGGCCGTCCCGGGAGTGCAGCCGGTGACGGTGATCGCGATCGTGGCCGGCGCCGCGCTCGGCGCCCGCGCCGGCGTCGCGACGGGCGCCCTCGCCGCGTTCGTCTCGAACTTCTTCCTCGGCCAGGGCATCTGGACGCCGCAGCAGATGCTCGGCTGGGGGGCGTGCGGCGCGGCGGGCGCGCTGCTCGCGCCGGTGCTCCGCAACCGGTGGATCCTTGCCGCGGTCGCGGCCGTGCTCGGCTTCGGCTTCAGCGTCAGCATGGACGTCTGGCTCTGGTACGGGTTCGCTCCGCACACCGCGGCTGCGCTCGCGGCGATCGTCGGCCGCGGCCTGTGGTTCGACGCGGCCCACGCGGCCGGCAACGTCGTGCTTGCGCTGGCGGCGGGGCCGGAGCTGCGGCGGCTGCTCGACCGCTACGGCGCGCGCCTGCGGACGGTGGTCGTGTGGGCGTAGCGGCGGTCGTCGCCGCGCTCGCGCTCGCGGTGTCGCCGGTGTCGTTCGTCCAGGCGCACGCGAGCGGCGGCGGCTTCGCCGAGCCCGGCGGCACGGCCGACCCGCTCCTCACGGCGTGGGCCGTGCTCGGCCTGCGCGCCGCGGGCGCCGACGCGCCCGGTTCGCTCGACTACCTGCGCGCGCAGGAGGGATCGCTGCGGAGCTCGACCGACGTCGCCCTCGTCGCGCTCGCCGAGCAGGCGCTCGGCTTCCGGAACGACGCGCTCGTCGCGCGCCTGCGCGTGCTGCCCACCGGGCAGATCGGCGAGACGCTCAATTCGACGTACTGGGGCGTGCTCGCCCTGGGACGCGCGTCGCCCGTGACGCGGCGCTTCATCCTGCGGCAGCAGACGAGGGCGGGCGGGTTCGCGTGGTACGCGCGTGGACAGCCAGACTCGAACGACACCGCGGCCGCGATCGAGGCGTTGCGCGTCGCCGGCGTGAAGGGCAAGCCGGTCGCGCGCGCGGTCTCGTTCCTGCGCGGGTTCCAGCGCCGCGACGGCGGCTTCGAGCTGACGCACGGCCGCGGCTCGGATGCGCAGTCGACGGCGTGGGCGATCCAGGCGCTCGTCGCCGCCGGCGTGCGGCCGCCGCGCAGCGCGTTCACCTACCTCGCGCGGCTGAAGCGGGAGGACGGCAGCTACCGCTACTCGGCGCGGTACGTGACGACGCCGGTCTGGGTCACGTCGCAGGTGCTCGCCGCGCTGGCGAAGAGGCCGTTTCCGCTCTGACCCACTCGAGACGGCGGCCGACGACGCGGTAGCCGAGCCGGCGGTTGATCGCGAGCATCGGCGCGTTCGTCTCGTCGTTGTGCGTCGAGATGCGTGTGACGCCGTGTGCAGCCGCCCACCGCGTCGACGCGAGCTTCGCCGCGAACGCGAGGCCGCGCCCACGGAACGCGGGCAGCGAGCCGGTGAACATGTTGGAGGCGCGCCCGGCGCCGTCGACCGTGAGCAGCGACAGGGCCGCCGGCTCGCCGTCGCTGAACGCCACGAAGCTTCCGTCGACGGTGAGGAGCGGGTAACCGAGCACGTGCGGCCACCACTCGTCGTACGTGTAGTGGGCGGCGGGCTCCGCGCTCGGCATGTCGACGGTCGCCGCCAGGTCGAGCCGGTAGACCGTGCGCGGATCGACGTCACGTACCGGCCGTACGTCGACCTCGGCGGGCGCGTGCTCCGCGACCGACCGCGGATCGAGCACCGAGACCGCCTCCGCGCGGAGTGCCTGGAAGCCGCGTGCCGCGGCGAACCGCATGCCGTCCTCGCTCTCGAAGAAGCTCACGTACACGGCCCCGCCGCCGAGACGCTCCACGTGCGGGGCGAGCGTCTCGTACAGTGCACCGCCGATCCCGCGGCGCCGCATCGTCCTCGTCACGGTGACGCCGACGCTCACGCCGTCGCCCGACCCCCAGAACGCCCGCAGCGCCGAGGCGGTGCCGACGACGCGTCCGTGGTCCTCGGCGACGAGGCCGCGCGGCTCCGCACCGGCGGGGACGGTCGCAGCGCGGTGACGCCACGAATCGTCCGTGACGACGGCGTACGGGTCGGCCTCGCGAACCAGCTCGACGACGCCGGCAGCGTCACGCTCCGGATCGATCTCACGGATACTCGCCATGTGCTGGCCGCCATCCTGACGATCGGGAACGAGCTGGTCTCGGGCGACGTCGAGAACACGAACGCCTCGTGGCTCGCCCGCCGGCTTGAGCAGCTCGGCGTGAAGGTCGTGCTCAGCGCGTCGGTGCCCGACGAGCTCGAGGCGATCGCCGAGGTCGTGCGGCGCGAGCGTGGCCGGGTCGACCACCTGCTCGTCACGGGCGGCCTCGGCGGCACCCCCGACGACATCACGCGCGAGGCGCTCGCCGCGGCCTTCGGCGTCGGGCAGGCGGTGGTGCCGGAGCTCGCGGACGAGCTGCGGTCGCGATTCCGCGGCGAGGCGGAGTACGCCGCCCGCTGGGCGGCGCTGCCGCTCGGCGCGGAGCCGCTCGAGAACCCGCTCGGCGGCGCGCCCGGCTTCCGGCTCGAGAACACGTGGGTGCTGCCGGGGCTGCCGAGCGAGATGCGGGCGATGTTCGACCGGTACGCCGCCGAGCTGCGCGCGGAGCGGCCGATCGCGTCCTGGCGCCGGCTCTACCGGACGCGCGAATCGACGATCGCCGGGTACCTCGTGGAGGCGGTCGACCGCTGGCCCTCCGTCTCCGTCGGCTCCTACCCGAGCTTCCCGGCGGAGGGCCCGGAGGTCGAGCTCGTGCTGAAATCGCATGACCGGGAGGCGCTCGCCGAGGCCTCGGCCTGGCTCGCGGAGGCGCTCGATACCCTGGGCTGACCTTGGCGGCCGCCCAGCCCGAGACCTACCTCGCCGACCTCAACCCCGCCCAGCGGGAGGCGGTGCTGACGACGGAGGGGCCGCTGCTCGTGATCGCGGGAGCCGGCTCCGGGAAGACGCGCGTGCTCACGCACCGGGTCGCGCACCTGCTCGCCGCCTGCGGCGTGAAGCCGAACGAGATCCTCGCGATCACGTTCACGAACAAGGCCGCGAACGAGATGAAGGAGCGCGTCGAGCGACAGCTCGGGCCGGTCGCGCGGGCGATCTGGATCATGACCTTCCACTCCGCCTGCGGCCGCATCCTGCGCCGCGAGGCCGAGCGGCTCGGCTACCGCTCGAACTTCACGATCTACGACCAGGCCGACCAGGTCCGGCTCGTCAAGGCGTGCCTCGAGGAGCTCGACCGCGACCCGAAGCGGTTCGTGCCGCGCGGCATCCACGCGCAGATCTCGAACGCGAAGAACCAGCTCGTGAGCGCGGACGACTACAAGGCGCGCGTCTCGAGCTTCTACGACCAGACGGTGGCGGACGTGTACGACCTCTACCAGCGACGCCTGTTCGCCTCGAACGCCGTCGACTTCGACGACCTGCTGATGCTGACGGTCGGCGTCCTGCAGCGCTTCCCGGAGGCGCGCGAGAAGTGGGAGAGCGCATTCCGCTACGTGCTCGTCGACGAGTACCAGGACACGAACCACGCCCAGTACGTCCTGCTCAAGCTGCTCGCGGGCAAGCACCAGAACCTGATGGCCGTGGGCGACCCGGACCAATGCCTCGTTGCGGGGACGCTGGTGACCATGGCGGACGGATCGAGTCGCCCGATCGAGTCGGTTCAGGTCGGCGACGAGGTGCTGTCCTGCTACGGCGGCGGCGTCTTCGCGGCTGCACCGGTTACGCGCACCCAGCGCTTCGAGCGGAGGTACGGAATCGCCATCACCACCGAGAGCGGCCGACGGGTCGTCTCGACGCCCGAGCACGTGCACCTTGCCGGCTTCAAGGTCGGCCACACGCCGCAGCTGCACATGACCTACCTCATGTGGAAGAACGAGACCGGCTTTCGGATCGGCACGTCGCGAACCTCCACCGACGCACGCTCCAAGAGTCTGGCCGGCCCATCGATTCGTCTGAACGGCGAGCACGCCGACGCGGCCTGGGTCGTCGCCGTGCATGAGAGCGAGGCTGAGGCACGTCTGGCTGAAACCGTCTTGTCCCTTCGCTACGGCCTTCCGACGCTGCCGTTCGTCGCCCGGCCACGCCGGGGCCCCGGGGCAGGCGTCGTCGGCGACCAGGGACTCCTCGACCGCCTCTACGACGAGGTCGACACCGACGCCGGCGGTCACGAGCTTCTCAGCGAGCACGGTCTCAGCTTCCGTCATCCGCATTTCAGCGCTGCCACGACGACCAACGGCGTGCGCGTCCGGCGGCGGCTGACCGTCTGCCTCTGTGGCGATGCTCGCGGGGGGCGGCCCCTCCACCGGATCAGCCTGTTCGGCTACGACGACGAAGGACGTCGCGCGCTCGAGGGACTGGGCCTGTCGCTCCGACCCGCGTATCGCGGCTCTTCCGGATGGCGTTTCGAGACGTCGACGAAGGACCTTGGCGTCATCGCCGAGCTCGTCCGGAAGATCCAGTCGGTGCTCGAGGTGAACGTCCGGTACACGGCCCGTCTTGCAGCGGGCGACGGAGCGGCGGGAAAGGAGCGGACGTCACTGCCGTTCATGCCGGCCGCGGCAGTTCGTCCCGGGATGGTCATGTTCAACGAGGCCGGAGAGTTCGAGCTCGTCGAGCAGGTCGAGCACGTGCCTCTCGAGACGGCCGTGTACGACCTGGACGTGGATCGGACCCACAACTTCATCGCCGACGGGCTCGTCACGCACAACTCCATCTACGCGTTCAGGGGAGCGGACATCCGCAACATCCTCGAGTTCGAGCGCGACTTCCCGCAGACGAAGGTGATCCCGCTCGAGCAGAACTACCGCTCCACGAACACGATCCTCACGTGCGCGAACGAGGTGATCGCGCACAACCGCGAGCGCAAGGAGAAGAACCTGTGGTCCGACCTCGGCGAGGGCGAGCAGGTGCGCGTCGTCGAGTGCGAGGACGAGCACGCCGAGGCGCGCTTCGTCGCCGCCGAGATCGCGGCGCTGATCGAGGAGGGGTACAGCGGACGCGAGATCGCCGTCGTCTACCGCACGAACGCGCAGAGCCGCGTGCTGGAGGACGTCCTCGTGCGACAGGGGATCGCGTATCAGGTGATCGGCGGCCCGCGGTTCTACGAGCGCGCGGAGATCAAGGATGCGATCGCCTACCTCCAGGTCGTGGACAACCCGTACGACGCGGTCTCGATGCTGCGGATCGCGAACCGGCCGCGGCGCGGGATCGGCGACACGTCGCTCGCCCGGCTGCAGTCCTACGCGGACGGACTCGACATCTCGCTCTGGGAGGCGATGGCGCATCCGGAGGAGGCCGGCCTGGCCGCGGCGGCGACGCGCTCCGTCGGCGCGTTCCGCGCGATGATCGCGACCGTGATGGCGACGGCGACCGACGCAACGGTGGCCGACGTGGTCGAGGCGGTGCTCGAGCGCAGCGGCTACCTCGAGGCGCTCGAGGCGGAGCGGACGATCGAGTCGCGCGGCCGCATCGAGAACCTCGAGGAGCTCGTCGGCGTCGCCCGCGAGTACGACGCGGCCGCGGCCGAGCCGTCGCTCTCGGGGTTCCTGCAGGAGATCTCGCTCTACTCCGACCAGGACGCGCTGCGCACCGACGAGGACGGCGCCGGCCAGGTGACGCTGATGACGCTGCACAACGCGAAGGGCCTCGAGTTCCGCGCCGTCTTCATGCTGGGCCTCGAGGAGGGGATCTTCCCACACGTGCGCTCGATCGAGGAGAACTCGCTCGAGGAGGAGCGGCGCCTCTGCTACGTCGGCATGACGCGGGCGCAGGAACGGCTGACGCTCACGCACGCGATGCGGCGCAGCCTGTTCGGCCGCAGCGAGGCGAACCTGCCGTCCCGGTTCCTCGACGAGCTCCCGAATCTCGGCGTGGAGCGCGAGCGGCTTCGGCCCACCTCGTGGTCGGACTACGGCCGGCAGGCGGCGCCACGCGAGTTCAAGCCGCGCGAGCACGTGCCGTCGCTCTCGACCGGCGACACGGTCCGCCACGGGACGCTCGGCACCGGCATCGTCACGCGCATCGAGGCCGACGGCGTCGTCACCGTTCGCTTCGAGGACGGCTCCGAGCGGCGCCTGATGCTCGAGTACGCGCCGCTCGAGCGTCTAGGTTAGGCAGCCGATGGCGGTCGACGTCCGGACCTGCGAGTCGCTCGAGGAGCTGGGTGACGCGCTCCGGCCGATCAGCCACTACTTCGGCTTCGAGAACGCCCCGGACGACGTGGCGCGCTTCGCGCAGTGGATCGACCTCGAGCGGGTGCACACGGCCGTCGACGGCGGCCGGATCGTCGGCGGTGCCGGCGCGCTCGACTTCGGGCTGTCGGTGCCCGGCGGCGCCACCGTGCCGACCGGAGGCGTCACCGTCGTCGGCGTGCTGCCCTCGCACCGCCGCCGCGGAATCCTGCGCGCCCTGATGCAGGCGCAGCTCGAGGACTGCCGCCGGCGTGGCGACCTCGCCGCCTACCTCTGGGCGTCCGAGAGCACCATCTACGGCCGCTTCGGCTACGGCCTCGCCTCGCGTCACGGCGAGATGACCCTCGCCCGTGACCGCGCCTCCTTCGCCGAGCCGTTCGAGCCGCGCGGGAGCGTGCGGATCGTCGACCTCGAGGAGGCGGCGCGCGTGTTCCCGCCGCTGTACGAGCGGATGTTCGCCCAACGCGCCGGCCTCGTCACGCGCTCGCAGACGTGGTGGGAGACACGGAGGCTGTACGACGACCCGGCACGCCGGCGCGGCGGGCCGAAGACCCGCGTCCTGCTCGAGCTCGACGGCGAGCCGGCCGGCTACGCGCTCTACTCCGTCTCGCAGGAGTGGGAGTACGGCTCGTCGAGGGGCAAGGTGACGATCCCGGAGGTCGTGGCGCCGACGCCGGAGGCTGCGCGCGAGCTCTGGCGCTGGCTGCTCGACTTCGACTGGACGTCGCGCTTCGTCGCCGACCTGCTGCCGCTCGACCACGAGCTCTTCCTCCTGCTCGCCGAGCCGCGGCGGATGCAGTTCACGCTGAACGACGGCGTGTGGCTGCGGCTCGTCGACGTGGGCGGGGCGCTCTGCGCGAGGGCGTACGCCGACGCGGAGCCCGTCGTGCTCGAGGTCGCCGACTCGCTGCTGCCCGAGAACGCGGGTCGGTGGCGCGTGACGCCGGACGGTGCCGAGCGCAGCGACGGCGAGCCCGACCTTCGCCTCGACGTGGCGGCGCTCGGCTCCGTCTACCTCGGCGGCTTCGGCTTCACCGGGCTCGCCCGGGCGCTCCGGATCGAGGAGCTGACGCCGGCGGCGGCCGCCCGGGCCGACGCGCTCTTCCGTACGGCGCTCCAGCCGTGGTGCGCGGAGATCTTCTAGGCACGACGGGCGTCACAGCCGCAGCGGGTAGGTGTGCAGGAACGCGCCGAGACCGACGACGACCGTCGCCGGGCCGCGCGCCGCGCCCCGGTAGGCGAAGCCGACGACGCCGCGGCTGCGGGGCAGGAACGAGCGGGCGGGCCCGTGCAGGCGCGCGACGACGCGGCCGTGGACGACCACCGCCAGCACCACGCGTCCGGGCGCGATTCGCTCCGTCACGTTCCCCGCGTTCCGGACCGCCAGCTCGAGCATGCGCACGCGTCCGGTCCGCCGCACGCTCAGCGGGCCGACGACCAGCCGGCGCACGACGCGGCCCGGCACCCGCGCCGTGACGAGCACGCCCACGCGCAGCCGGACCGCGACGCCGCGCCCGGAAGGTCGCGTCGTGAGCACGAGCGCGAACGGATGGTCGCCGGGCGGGGCGCCGCGCGGCGGGCGGGCGACGACGGTGACGATCGCGCCGCGGCGGTCGACGCGGAGCGTCCGCGGCCGGACCGAGATCCACGCGGGCGGCCGGTACGGGCCGTGCAGGCGGGGCCGGCCCCGGAGATCCAGCGCGTACGGTGCGAGCGAGACGTCGACGCGCTCGCTGCCGCTCTGTGACCGCACCCGCACCTCGGCGCGCGCACGGCCGGCGAGCTCGACCCGCGACGGGAGTGCGGCGAGCGCCGGTCGCGGCGGCGCCGCCGCGCCCGCCGTGAAGGCATGCGCGGCGGTGGCCGCCGCGAGCAGTGAGGCGATCGTCACCGTGCGATCACCGTGAACGTGACGGTCGCCGAGTAGTGCCCGGCGGCGAGCATCGGCAGCGGCGAGGTGAATCCGAGGGTCGTCTGCCATGCGTCGCCCGAGGGTGCGCTCGGCGCCGACGTCGTCCCGACGAGCAGGTCGGTGGCGGGCGGGACCGGCAGCGCCGCACGGGCGCCGCCGCCGAGCGACGGGCCGAGTTGACCGCCGGCCGGGGCGGTGGCGGCGAGCCCGAGGGGGAGATCTCCGGGCGAGAACGCGCTCCGGTGCGCGCTCAGCGAGTACCCGGTCCCGTTCGTGCTCGTGACGGTGACGAGCTCGGCGAGCGGCGCCGGCGAGTCGCCGGGCGCGACGTTGCCGAAGTTCACCGACGCCTTCTCGAGCGCGATCGAGAGTGACGACTGCAGGTCGAGCGCCACGGTCGCCGAGCCCGACACGGAGCCCGCGGGAGGCGGTGTGCCGGCGCAGGTCGCGGCCGCCGCGGCGGAGTTGCGCGGCGCCGGCGCGTCGGCCGTGAAGTCGGTGGCGTTCGCGTCGGTGTCGTCGCAGCCACCCGAGGAGCGGACGGCGGCTGTCGTGGCGGAGAGGGCCGGGGCGGCCGCGCCCTCGAAGTCGGTCGCAGAGCCGTAGCCGACGAGGTCGTGCACCGTGGCGACCGCGCTGCAGCTGCCCGCCGTCGCTCCGCAGGTGAGCGCGGCGGTGTCGTGGACGAGCGCGACCTTGCCGCCGGAGGCGGCGAGGTTTGACGTGCCCGTCGCGTCCGCGGTCGGCAGCGCAGCACCGTTCGCGCCGCCGGAGGCGAGCGAGACGAGGTAGTGGCGGCCCGGGGCGAGCGTTCCCGCGAGCAGGGTGGGCTGCCAGCTCGTGCCGGAGGCGGTGGCGTACTGGATCGACCAGCCGGTGAGGTCGACCGGTGCGCCGCCACGGTTGAAGAGCTCGACGAAGTCGTTCGCGTAGGTCGCACCGGAGTTGCCGCCGCCGGCATAGACCTGGCTGACGACGAGGTCGGGTGAGGCGCCGCTCGCGATCGGCACCGCGAGCAGCGCGAGTGCTGCGAGGAGGAGGACAGGGACGAGTGATCTGCGCATTCGGTCGGCTCCGTTCGGTCGTGGACGAGGACGTCCCTCCGTGGTAGCCGGACGGCGGGCGGCGCGAAAGTGTCCGAAAGGAACCGGTGCAGAATCGTCACGCTCTCGTGACGGTGACGTGCGTTACCGGGGGTCGCCGGGGGCGAGCAGCGGGGTTCGACCGGAGGCTCCGGACGAGGGTTCGAGCAGGTTCGAGAAGCTTTCACCCCTCGAACCTGCCGAACGGTCTGTGGATCCCCTAGGGGACGATGTTGTGGTTTCCGTGGAAGACGTTCTCGGGGTCGACGCGCCGCTTCAGCTCGACGAGCCGGTCGTAGTTCGGCCCGTACGCGCCGCGGATCGCGTCGGCGCCCTGGTCGTCGCCGAGGTAGTTCAGCCAGCGGCGCTCGGTGAGGTGCTCGGCGAGCGCGGCGTGCGTCTCGCGCGTCCACGCGATGTTCCGCTCGGTGTCGGCCGGGTCGGTCCACACGGACGGGAGCAGGAGGTTCCAGCCCTCCTCCCGGTGCGGCACCGCCGCCTCCGAGACGCCCACCCGGCAGACGGCGCCGTGGAAGTGCTCGAACAGGATCACCGTCATCGGCGACGGCACGCTCGCGAAACGGTCGAGCGCCGTGTCGATGAGTCCGTCGTCGAGCCCCGTCGTGAAGCTCGAGAGCCAGTAGTTGAGCGTGCCGGCCGGGTAGTTGGAATCGAGGAGCGTGTTCATCACCGGATACGGCATCGGCCCGACCTCGACGGCGAGCGGCGAGCCCCATTCCTTGAACGGCGCGAGGTCGCGCTCCGCCTCCTCCGGCGTGCCGGTGTGGAAGACGACCATGGCGGCGATCTTCAGCCCCGAGCCGTCCGGCGCGTGCACGATCCCGGCGAAGACGGTGAGGTCGTCCGATGCGGACGCGACGGCGTCGCGGTAGAAGCGGAGCATCTCGCGCGCGTCGTCGAGCGGGTGCGCGATCAAGCCGCCGGTGACCATCTGCACGGGATGGAGGCGGTACTCGAAGGACGCCGCGACCCCGAAGTTCCCGCCGCCGCCGCGCAGCCCCCAGAAGAGCTCGGGGTCGGAGTCGGCGGTCACGTTCGCGATCGTGCCGTCCACGGTGACGAGCTCGATGCCCGTCACGTTGTCGGCCGCGAGCCCGAACTTCGCCATCAGCCAGCCGAGCCCGCCGCCGAGGGTGAGGCCGGCGATGCCGGTGGTCGAGATGGCGCCGCCCGTCACGGCGAGGCCGTGCGCGGCGCACTCGCGGTTCAGCTCGCGCCAGAGCACGCCCCCTTGCGCACGCACGCGCCGTGCCGCCGGGTCGACGTGGATCCCCTTCATCTCGGCGAGGTCGATCATCAGCGCGCCGTCCGCGACCGCGCGCCCGGCGACGTTGTGGCCGCCGCCGCGCACCGTGATGTCGAGGCCGTTCACGCGGGCGAACCTGACGACGTCGGCGATGTCGCTCGCCGTGCGGCAGCGCGCGATCAGCGCGGGGCGCCGGTCGATGAGGCCGTTGTGCACCCTGCGTGCGGCCTCGTAGCCGTCGTCGCCGGGCTCGAGCACCGTGCCGGCGAGGCCGGCCCGAAGCTCCTGGAGACGTTCCGCGTCGATCGTCGACGTCGCGGTCATGCATCGCCCTCCCTCTGAGTCGGTCGTTCGAGTGTAGTTCGGGTTGCTACGAGGGCAAAGACGGATCGGGTCCGGGTCGAAGGACGTATCGTTCGGCGCGTGGAGCGCGACGAGCTGAAGGCGCTGCAAGCGCCGTTGAAGGAGCGCTACCGCGAGCAGCCCGAGGCGGCGTTCGTGACGCTGCGCGCCGAGGGTCGGCTCGACGCGGGCGGAATCGTCTGCTCGGTGGCGACGGGCCGGGCGCTCGTGGAAGCGGGCCTGCATCCGGCGACGGGCGGCACCGGCGAGCTCGCCTGCTCCGGCGACATGCTGCTCGAGGCGCTCGCGGCGTGCGCCGGCGTGACGCTGCGCTCGGTGGCGACGTCGCTCGGGTTCGCGGTCGGCGGCACGGTGCGGGTGGAGGGCGACCTCGACTTCCGCGGCACGCTCGCGGTCGACCGGGAGGCGCCGGTCGGGTTCCGCGAGATCCGCGTCGCCTTCGACCTCGAGCACGAGCTGGGGGAAGACGACCTCGTGACGCTGCTCCGGCTGACGGAGCGCTACTGCGTCGTCCTGCAGACGCTCGTCGGCGGCGTGCCCGTCCACGTCGCCGTCTCCTGATCGTTCGAGAGGAGGACCTCGCATCGTCCGGCCGACCGATGCGGCGGGTGGCGGGGTCGCGGATCATGCGAATGCCATGACTCGCGTCGCGGGACCGCCTCGCCTCGACGACGCCGTCTACCTCACCGACGGCGGGATGGAGACGACGCTCATCTACCACGAGGGCTTCGAGCTCCCGCACTTCGCGGCGTTCACGCTGCTCGCGAGCGACGAGGGCCGGGCGGCGGTCGAGGACTACTACACGCGCTACCTCGAGCTTGCCGAGCGGCACGGGCTCGGGATCGTCCTCGATGCGGCGACCTGGCGCGCGAGCCCGGACTGGGGCGCCGCGTGCGGCTACTCGAGGCCGGAGGTCGCGGAGGCGAACCGTGAGGGCGTTGCGCTGGTGGACGCGCTGCGTGCGGGCCGGCCTTCGAAAGGGCCGCACGTCGTCGTCAGCGGCGCGGTCGGCCCGCGGGGCGACGGCTACGCCGTCTCGGAGGCGATGAGCGTCGAGGAGGCGCGGCGCTACCACAGCTTCCAGCTCGAGGCGCTCGCCGATGCGGGAGCCGACATGGTGACCGCGCTCACGCTCACGTACGCGGAGGAGGCGGCGGGGATCGCGCTCGCCGCCGCCGACTGCGGGCTGCCGGTTGCGATCTCGTTCACCGTCGAGACCGGCGGCCGACTGCCGAGCGGGCAGAGCCTCGCGGACGCGGTCGCGCAGGTCGACGAGGCGACGGAGGGCGCACCGCTCTACTTCATGGTCAACTGCGCGCACCCGACCCACCTCGGGCACCTGTTCGACCATCCCGAGGACGTGCTCGCGCGCGTCCGCGGCCTGCGCGCGAACGCGTCGTCGAAGTCGCACGCCGAGCTGGACGAGGCGACGGAGCTCGACGAGGGCGATCCCGACGCGCTCGGCGCGGAGGTGGCGGAGCTGCGCCGGCGCTTCCCGGCGCTGAGCCTGCTCGGCGGCTGTTGCGGCACCGACGAGCGGCACATCGA